>Ga0307515_10000258_pt1 | contig 131660 bp, 123 predicted proteins | sample 17_EM_MG_FD_194513 | JGI IMG/M metagenome (GOLD analysis project Ga0307515, IMG submission 194513) | Populus trichocarpa ectomycorrhiza microbial communities from riparian zone in the Pacific Northwest, United States - 17_EM | ecosystem: Host-associated > Plants > Roots > Unclassified...
CCCGGAAGCTAAGCCTTACAGCGCCGATGGTACTGCAGGGGGGACCCTGTGGGAGAGTAGGACGCCGCCGAACAAATATTGCGAAAACCCCCGTACCGTTAATCCGGTACGGGGGTTTTCTGCGTTTAGGCTCAGCGGTATGCGCTATGACCTCGTGATCTTCGACAACGACGGTGTCCTCGTCGACAGTGAGCCGATCTCCAACAGGCTCCTGGCCGGCTATCTCACCGAGCTCGGGCACCCGACCACCTATGAGGAGTCCCTCCGTGACTACATGGGTGCCGCGATGCACCGCGTCCACGATCTCGTCGAGGAGCGGACCGGGCAGCGGTTGCCGGACGACTTCGACGAGGTGTTCCACGCCCGGGTGTTCGCCGCGTTCGAGCGGGAGTTGAAGCCGGTCGCCGGGGCCGTCGACGTGCTGGAGAGACTGGTCGCGGACGGGGTGCCGTACTGCGTGGCGTCGTCCGGGAGTCATGAGCGGATCCGGGTGGGGCATCGGACCACAGGGCTGGACGAGTGGTTCGAGGAGGAGTGGGTGTTCAGTTCCGAGGACGTGGGGCGGGGGAAACCCGCGCCGGATCTGTTCCTGTACGCGGCCGAGCGGATGGGCGTCGCGCCGGAGCGGTGTGTCGTCGTAGAGGACAGTCCGCTTGGGGTGCGGGCCGGTGTTGCCGCTGGGATGGATGTGTATGGGTTCACTGCCATGACTCCGGCCGAGCGGCTTTCGGGGGCCCGTCAACTCTTTGGTGACATGGGGCAGTTGGTTGGGTTGTTGGAATGAGCTGAGGCGCCGTGGGCACTGACATTTGTCATGTCGAGGTCCGGATGATCGGCTCTACTGGTGGGTCGGGGTCTCGCGGCAAGCTGAGGGCATGACGACGAACACGGGGTCCATGAGGAAGAACTTCGGGCCGCTTCTCGCGGATGTGGCGGTGCCGATCGGGTCGTACTACCTGTTGAAGAACGGGTTCGGGATGGGCACCGTGGCGGCGCTGGGGTGGAGCAGTGTTGTGCCGGCGGTGCGGACCGGGTGGGGGGTTGTCGCGGAGCGGACCATCAATGCTTTCGCCGTGCTGATTCTCTTCGTGAATGTCGTCGGGGTGCTGCTCAGTTTCGTGGCCGGTGATCCGCGGCTGATGCTCGCCAAGGACAGTGGGGTCAGCAGTGTCGTCGGGATCGGGATCCTCGTGTCCGTGGGGATGGGGAAGCCGATGATGACCGCCGGGATGAAGCCCTTTCTGGTGAAGGGCAGTGCGGAGCGGGAGGCCGTGTTCGAGCGGTTGTTGAGTGGGTCGGTGGCCTTTCGGCGGGCTGAGCGGCGGTTCTCGCTGGTGTGGGGTGTGATGTTGCTCGCCGAGTGTGTCGCGCGGATCGTCGGTGTGTACCTGCTGCCCGTGGACACCATGGTGTGGCTCGGCACGGTCGTGATGATCGGGACGATCGTCGTGACGTCCGTGGTCAGTGGGGGTGTCGCCGTCGGGCCGATGGCCCAGATGATCGATGCGGAGCTGAAGGGCGGGGACGCCTTCTCACCTGCGGTTGTGCCCTCGTTGGTCGCCGCTCGGTAAAGGTGAGCCGAATTCATCTTTGGCTGGATCTACCCACGAGTACGCCGGGGCCCTTACGCTCGCCGCCATGACAGATGTGCTGCGGCGCGGTAGGGCCTCTTTGGCGTTCAGCTTCTTCGCTCAGGGCGCCACCTTCGCGCTGCTCGTGACGCGCATCCCGGCGATCCAGGACCGGTACGGGGTCTCGGACGGGTTGCTGCCCGTCTTCCTGGCCGCTGTGCCGATCCTCGCCGGGGTCGGGAGTGTGACCACCGAGCAACTGGTGAAGCGAATACGGCCCAGCGTGCTGCTGCGCTGGTCCCAGCCCGTCGTCCTCCTGGCGCTGCTCGGGGTCGGGGCGGGCGACAGCATGGCCGAACTGGCCGTCGCGCTCGGGGCGTTCGGGCTCGGCGTGGGTGCGCTGGACGCCTCGATGAACATGCTCGGGGTGAGTCTGCAGCGGACGTACGGGCGAAGCATCATGCTCAGCTTCCATGCTGCGTACAGCCTGGGCGGGATCGTAGGGGCCTCGCTGGCGTGGGCGGGGGCGCACTGGCATCTCGCGTTGTGGGTGTCGTATCTGCCGGTTGTGGCTGTGTTGTTGCCGGCCGCCTTTGTGGGGAGTCGGTGGTACGTCGACGGGGGTGCGCCCGGTGCGGAGGGCGAGAGTGAGGGTGCGGAGGCGGGGTCGCTTGTTTTCAAGTTGCTGTTGCCGCTGTGTCTGGTGATGACCTTCGCCTATATCGGGGACTCGACCGTTTCCAACTGGAGTGCGAAGTATCTGAAGGACGTGCTGGGGAGTTCGGAGCAGGTCGCGACCGTTCCGTACAACGTCTACATGGTGATGTGCCTGGTCGGGCGCGGGATCGGGGATCTTGGGGTGCGGCGGTTCGGGGCCGTGGCCGTGGTGCGGCTGGGGGCGGTGGTGGCCGCGGTGGGGTTCGGTGTGGTGGCTGTGGCGCCGGGGGCCGGGGTCGGGATGCTCGGGTTCACCTTGGTGGGGCTCGGGTTGTGTGTGCTGGTGCCGCAGACCTTTGCGGCGGCCGGGCGGTTGTTCCCGGGGGCTTCGGATACGGCTATCGCGCGGCTCAATGTGTTCAATTACGTGGGGTTTCTGATCGGTTCGCCGTTGGTGGGGGCGTTGGGTGATGCCTGGAGTTATCGCGGGGCGATGCTCGTGCCGATGGTGTTGGTGCTGGTGACGTTGGTGTACGCCCGCTCGTTCGCGCCGCAGGAGGGCCGGTACGGTGACGGGCATGAGCGGGCGCGCACAGCTGATGTGGGACGAGGCAGTAACGGGCTATGACTTCGGCCGGGACCATCCGATGGACCCGGTTCGGCTCGACCTGACCCGGAGACTTGTCGATGCCTTCGGGCTGGATGAGGTTGTGGATGTCGTAGCGGCGAAGCCTGCTGGTGATTCGACGTTGCGGCTGGTTCATCGGGAGGACTATGTCGAGGCGGTGAAGGCGGCCTCGGCTGATCCGGAGTCCGCGGACGGGGCGTATGGGCTGGGCACGATGGATGATCCCGCCTTTGCTGGGATGCATGAGGTGTCCGCGTTGATTGCGGGGCAGTCGGTGGGGGCTGCTGAGGCTGTGTGGGGCGGGGATGTTCTGCATGCCGTGAACTTCTCGGGTGGGCTGCATCATGCGATGCCTGGGGCTGCTTCCGGGTTCTGTATCTACAACGACGCCTCGTTGGCCATTGCCCGGTTGTTGGAGCTGGGGGCCGAGCGGGTCGCGTATGTCGATGTGGACGTGCATCACGGGGACGGGGTCCAGGCGGCGTTCTGGGAGGACCCCCGGGTGTTGACGATCTCCCTGCATGAGCATCCTCGGACGTTGTTTCCGCAGACCGGGTGGCCGGAGGAGACCGGGGCGGGGAAGGGGGAGGGGTCGGCCGTGAACGTGGCGTTGCCGGCCGGGACCGGGGACGCGGGGTGGTTGCGGGCCTTTCACGCTGTCGTACCGGAGTTGATCGCGGACTTTCGGCCGCAGGTGCTGGTGACTCAGCACGGGGCCGATACGCACTTCGAGGATCCGCTTGCTCATCTCGCCGTGTCGTTGGATGCGCAGCGGGCTGTGCAGGTCGCGTGTCATGAGCTCGCGCACGAGTACGCCGACGGGAAGTGGGTCGCGCTCGGTGGGGGTGGTTATGCCGTGGTGGAGGTGGTGCCGCGGTCTTGGACGCATCTCGTTGCGATTGCCGCGGGGCGGGAGATTGCGCCGGAAGCGGTGATTCCTGAGGGGTGGCGGCAGGAAGTGTTTGCTCGGACGCGGCAGTTGGGGCCGCAGCGGATGACTGATGGGCGGTGGCCGGTGGCCTACGCCGACTGGGAGTCGGGGTATGACCCCGGGGATCGTCTTGATCAGGCTGTTGTGGCGGCGCGGCGGGCGGTGTTTCCGTTGCGGGGGCTGTTGGCGTAGGGCTTCGGTGGATGTGTGGGTGGGTGGGGGGCGGGTGTCGTGGGGATTTCGCCCCCGCCGCCCCTACCCGTCCCATCACTGGGGGCTGCCGCCCCCAGACCCCCGCTTCGGCCTGGACGGCCTCGTCCTCAAACTCCCCCAGAGGGGGGACCCCCAACGGGCTGAATTTGCTGGCCTGTGCTGGGAAGTGGCCGGACGGGCTGGATTTGCCCGTCCGGCGCTGGATGCGAGGCCTGCTGTGTCAGCCGCAGTGGCCGGAGTCGCCGCCTGTGGCTGTGCCGATGACGCCCTGCCATACGGCGCAGTAGCCGCGGGCGGACATGTAGACGGGGCCGGCGTACGACGTGTACTGGCCGCTGTCGACGACCGGGTTGTGCTCCTCGTCGATGTCGATGTTGAGTTCGACGGCCATGTGGATCTTCGCGCCCGGGGTGTTGCGGATGGTCACGGCGCAGTTCTTGCCGGTCGACTCGTTCCAGGTCAGGAAGACCTTGCCGACGTTGCCGACCGGCGTGGAGTCGATGACCTTGTAGCCGGTGCCGCAGGCGCCGTTGTAGGTGGCGACGGCTGCCGCCTTGGTGGTGGAGGTGGCTGCCGAGGCCGGGGCTGTGGCGGCTACCGTGCCGCCGAGGGCCAGGACGGTGAGTGCGGCCGCGGTTGTCGCGCGACGGGACAGCTTGATCATGACGGTGTTCCCCCAGTTGATGATGACGCCTTGATGTTGCTGGTCAACTTGCTTGGGACGGTTGGTCGTTCCGTCCACGCAAGGTGAGACCCGGGAAGCCGTACGACAGTTGTGGCCCCTTTTGTCACCGTTCTGTCACCGGTGTTACGCCAACCGCGCGGCGTTTCCGGGGTTTTCGTCGTGCCGGGGTGCCGGGTCCGTCAGCATCGCTCCCGTGTTGACCACCGGCGCCCTCCGCGCCCATCTGCTGGCCGCCCGGCTGGCCGGACCCGTGGCGACCTCGCGGGAGGAGAGTCTGCGGAGTTATCGGGCTTTCGCCGCCCGTGATCCCCGGGTGTTGATCGGGCTTGATCCCGAATGGACTTGGGGGCAGGGGGACTTGATCCGGCTGATGGCGGACAAGTGTGGGGTTTCGGCCGACCCGGCGCACACTTCCGGGCATGATGTGATCGATCCGGAGCGGACTTTGGCCGCGTTGGACGCCTTCGCCGATCGGTTGGGGGAGGTAGCGGAACGGAGTGGGGCCGTGCTTCTCGGGACCGGGCATCCGCATCGACTGCTCGGGTTCTACGCCGCGTTGGCGGACGCCTTGTCGGCGGCGGGGTGTGCTGTTCTCACCCCTGCGCATGGTCGCTCTGTCGACATAACGACCCGGTTCGGTCTACGCACGTACAACCTTGACTACGTCCAGGGGGTCGGCCTGGTCCGTGAACCGGGCCCCGAACGCACCGGTTGTGAGCCCGGCGCACACACGCACTCACCGCTGCCGGTTCGTACCGTGCTGGGTGCGGCGGCGGAGGCCGGCGGGGTGCTTCCGGAGCTGGTGATCGGAGACCACGGGTGGGTCTGCGGAGCAGGTCAGCTGGGGTTTGAGGCCATTGGGCTGGCTGACACCGACGACCCCGCACTCTTCGTGGGTGAGGCCGAGGGGTCGGTGTCCGTGGCAGTTCCACTTGATGACGCCGTGCGGTCCGCTTACTACCGCCCGCTTACCCGCTACGTACTCAATCGGGCGTGTCTGTCACAGTAGGCCGCCGATGGGTGCACCTCTTCCCCACTCGCATCACACGCCCCTACATTGGGGAGTGAGCACGCAACGACGAAGAGTCACCGGAAGGGGAAGCCGGTGACCGTCGAGTGCGGAAGGTTCAGGTGTGTCATGGCTGCAGCTGGCGAGAGGCCTCTGAACGAGGTTCAGTTCCTTACCGTGGCGGAGGTCGCCTCGGTGATGCGAGTGTCGAAGATGACCGTGTACCGGTTGGTGCACAGCGGTCATCTGCCCGCTATCCGGGTGGGGCGGTCCTTCCGCGTCCCCGAGCAAGCGGTACACGAGTACCTTCGCGAGAGTTATGTGGGGGTGGAGACAGCCTGAGGCGATACCTCGATTACGACCTCAGCGCTCGGACGGGTAGGCTGGCCCCTTGTAGGTCGTATGGGCCCATGATGCCCAGCACCGAGTGATGAGAAGTGAGCGAGGGTAGTCGTGGGCTCTGTTATCAAGAAGCGGCGCAAGCGGATGGCTAAGAAGAAGCACCGCAAGCTGCTGAAGCGCACGCGCGTGCAGCGTCGTAACAAGAAGTAGGCGACGCGACGCCGCGAGAGCGTCTCCTGTGGCCCCCCACCGAATTCGGTGGGGGGCCACAGTTATGTTCCGGACTCACAGTTATGTTCCGGACTTTCCTCGGTCGGGCGGTCATCACAGCGCAACACCGAACCGCTAGGTTGGCCGCACACGGGTAACTCAGAAGGAAGGCGCTGATCTTGGGGAAGGTCGTGCTCGTGACCGGAGTGGCCCGTCAGCTGGGGGGCCGGTTCGTACGGCGGATCCAGCGAGACCCTCAGGTCGACCGGGTGATCGCCGTGGACGCCGTTCCGCCCGGGCACCATCTCGGGGGCGCGGAGTTCATCCAGGCCGACATCCGGCAGCCCACCATCGCGCGGGTGCTCGCCGAGTCGGGCGCCGACACGGTTGTCCACATGGACGTGACGGGCACCGCCCTGGGCAGCGGCAGCCGGACCACGGTCAAGGAGACCAACGTCATCGGCACCATGCAGCTGCTCGGCGCCTGCCAGAAGTCGCCGGTCGTGAAGCGCCTGGTGGTGAAGTCCAGCACGAACGTCTACGGCTCCGCCCCGCGCGACCCGGCCGTCTTCACCGAGGGCACCCCGCCGAAGTCCCTGCCGAGCGGCGGCTTCGCGAAGGACACCGTCGAGGTCGAGGGGTACGTGCGCGGCTTCGCCCGCCGCCGCCCCGACGTCGCCGTGTGCGTGCTGCGCTTCGCCAACATCCTTGGTCCTACGGCGGATTCGCCGCTCGCGTCGTACTTCTCGCTGCCGGTCCTGCCGACCGTCTTCGGCTACGACCCGCGGCTGCAGTTCGTGCACGAGGACGACGTGATCGACGTACTGCGGATCGCCTCGCACGATCCGGAGCGGGGCACGCTCAACAGCGGCACCTTCAACATCGCCGGGGACGGCGTCCTGCTGCTCTCCCAGTGCTCGCGGCGCCTGGGCCGCCCGACCGTGCCGCTGCTGCTGCCGGCGGTCACCTGGGCGGGTTCCCTGGTGCGTACGCTGGGGATGACGGACTTCTCCCCGGAACAGATCCGGCTGCTCACCCACGGCCGGGTCGTGTCGACGGTCCAGATGCGCGAGACGCTGGGGTACAAGCCGAAGTACACGACCGCCGAGACCTTCGCGGACTTCGCGCGGAGTCAGGGCCCGGGGCTGCTGCCGCCGGAGGTCCTCTCGGGGGCCGTCGACCGGATCGCCGCGCTGTCCAAGTCGGGCAGTGGCCACCCCCCGACGCCGAGCGCCAACTGAGGAGCGCATCAACGATGGCGGATGCCAAGGTCATTCCGTTCGACGACGACCGGTCCCGCGCGAACGGCGTGCAGCGGCCGCAGCGGCGCCGGAGCACGGGGAACCGGCGCAAGAACGGCGAACCCGCGCTGGTCCGTGAGGTCCAGCCCCTGCCGGGGCGGGACTTCGCGCAGGATGATGTTCCTGTGACGCGTGAGGAACAAGAGCCGGAGAAGCCGCAGGACGAGGAGATCCAGAGCCTCCAGAGCGCCCTGGAACGCCGGGTCGCCCACGGCCTGTCGTTCCTGCGCCGCCGACTGACCGGGGACTACGACGTCGACGACTTCGGCTACGACGAGGAGCTCACCGACGAGGTCCTGATGCCGGCGCTGCGCCCGCTGTACGAGAAGTACTTCCGGGTCGAGGTCAAGGGCATCGAGAACATCCCGGCGGAGGGCGGCGCGCTGATCGTCGCCAACCACTCCGGGACGCTGCCGCTGGACGGCGTGATGCTGCAGATCGCCGTCCACGACAACCACCCCGCGGGCCGCCACCTCCGGCTCCTCGCGGCGGACCTCGTCTTCATGCTCCCGGTGGTCAACGAACTCGCCCGCAAGGCCGGTCACACGCTGGCCTGCGCGGAGGACGCCGAACGGCTGCTGGGCCGGGGCGAGTTGGTCGGTGTGATGCCGGAGGGCTTCAAGGGCATCGGCAAGCCGTTCAGCGAGCGCTACAAACTCCAGCGCTTCGGCCGCGGCGGCTTCGTCTCGACAGCCCTGCGCAAGGGCACGCCGATCATCCCGTGCTCGATCGTGGGCGCGGAGGAGATCTACCCGATGATCGGCAACTCCAAGACGCTGGCACGCGTCCTGGGCTTCCCGTACTTCCCGATCACGCCCACGTTCCCGTGGCTGGGCCCGCTGGGCGCGATCCCGCTCCCCACGAAGTGGACGATCCAGTTCGGCGAGCCGATCCCCACGGCCGGCTACCCGCCGGAGGCCGCCGAGGATCCGATGCTGATGTTCAACCTCACGGACCAGGTGAGGGAGCAGATCCAGCACACGCTGTACAAGTTGCTGGTGCAGCGGCGGTCGGTGTTTTTCTAGTTTTCGGCTGTACGACGATGGGCGCCCCTCCGGCGAGGGGCGCCCATCGTTTTTCAGGGGCGCGGGGAACTGCGCGACCAGCCCCCACCAGCCCGCAGCCAAAAAACCGCAGAACCGACGGAGCTAATTCGCGTCCTCGCTGTCGATGCCGAGGCCGGGCAGCAAGCCCGGCAACAGCGGCGGCAGCGTGACATCCGGCTCAGTGATCGACGGCTTGCTCGCGGACGGCGACTCCGTGCCGGAGGCCTTCGGGGGGTCCAGGAGGCCCCCCGTGTTGCCACCGAGGAGGCCGTCGCCGGTGGTGGCGGACGAACTCGGGGTGCTGGAGTGGCTGGTCTCGGAGGAGTCGTCGGTGGTGCTCGGTGCCGTCGAGCGGTGGGAGCCCGTCGAGCCGCCCGTGGACGTCGTACCCGGAGCGCGGTGCTTGCCGGTGCCGGGGGTCGTCGCCGGGGGCTGGGGGAGCAGCGACTGCAGCGGGGCGACCTCTTCGTCTATGGCGTCGAAGACCGAGGAGACCTGGTCACTGACGTCGCCGAGCTGGACGGGGAGGCGGTCGCGCAGGGCGCCCCATGCCTCGCGGTGCGAGCGGGAGAACGCGGAGAGGGCCTGGATGGGGCCCAGCGAGTTCGGGTCCTGCTCGTACGCCTCGTGCAGCAGGCGGTGGCCCTCGGACGCGTCGTGGGTCATCCCGGCGAGCGTGCGGCGGATCTCGCCGAGCTGCTCGTGGTCGAGGTGGTCGCTGCGGTCCCGCTCGATCAGCCGGCGTGCCTCGCTCAGGCGGTTGGACGCCTGGTCGAGGTAGGTCATACCGCGCTGGTCGTCGCCGTCGGACAGGTAGTTGAGCTTGAAGTCCTCGATGCCGCGCTTCAGGCCGTAGAGCGAGTCACCGGGCAGGGCGCCCGAGCTCGCCGCGGCCACTCCGCCGAAGGCTCCCGCCGCGACCCCGACGCTCAGTCCGCCGGCCGCGAGGCCCTTGGAGAGCCGGGACCGCGGTCGCAGCTTGCCCAGACCGGTGGCCCGGTGCGTACCCCGGGACCGGGGGGAGCGCTGCTCCGGTACCGAGGGTGCGGGTGCCTCGCCTTGCAGCATGGCCTCGAACGCGGCGACCAGCTGAGCCCGCTGGACCACCTTGACCTCGGGGTCCAGCACGGGTTTGGGCAGCTCGCCGAGACCGGTGGCGAAGGCCAGCATGCGGCCCTGCTCGGTCTGTTCCGCAGCAGCCGGGGCCGGGGCCGGTCCTTGAGACTGCTCGGCCGCCGTGCCCTGGTCGGACTGCTCCTCTTCCAGGGCCTGGGCGAAGGCGTTCGCCCGCCGGTGCGCCGATACGTTCGCGATCACTGGCGGCACCTCCTCTCGCGTCATGACGGTCGACTCCCCAGGGGGTCCTGAGGGTTGCACAGCCTGACCACATCCACACGATCGAGTGATCGGGGAGGGTCAGGTCGTGACCACAGGGAGCCTGTATCCCGCACAACGAGTGGCGCGGCACTTGGGTTACGGACGACGGATGATCCGACCGCGAACTCAACGGACTTTCACTGAGCGCGAGTTGGGCGCTACCGAGCGTATGCCGTCAGCGGGCGTCGTCCGGGAGGAGCCGGGCGAGAGTGCGCACGGCCCGGTACTGGAGGGTCTTGATCGCACCCTCGTTCTTGCCCATCACGCGGGCGGTCTCCGCGACGGAGAGGCCCTGCAGGAAGCGGAGCGTGACGCACTCCTGCTGCTGCGGGTTGAGCCGTCGTACGGCGTCGAGCAGTGCGGCGTTCGACAGGGACTCCAGGACGGAGTCCTCGGGGGAGCGCTCGACCTCGTTGGCGTCGAGCATCTCGCCGGTGGTCACTTCCAGCCGGAAGCGGCTCGACTTGAAGTGGTCGGCTACCAGGTTGCGGGCGATCGTCACCAGCCAGGCGCCGAAGTCGCGCCCCTGATAGGTGAACGTGCCGATGCGCCGCAGGGCGCGCAGAAAGGTCTCGCTGGTGAGGTCCTCGGCGGTGGCTTTGCCTCCCACTCGGTAGTAGATGTACCGGTACACAGTGTCGCTGTACTGGTCGTAGAGGCGGCCGAAGGCGTCGGCTTCGCCGGCCTGGGCACGCTCCACGAGGTCCATCATCCGGGCGCTGTCGCTGTCAGCGGCCGGACGGCGTGCGGTGGCGGCGCCGGCCGAGCGCCCTCGTCTGCCAACAGCCGCGCCACCATCGGCCAGTGCATAGCACGGGCCTACGGGTGCGGTGGTGGCGAAGGCGGCGGGGACGGCGTACGCGGTGGGGACGAAGCCGCGCAACAGGTCTTGGACCGTTGCGCGCAGCGTAGCCAGGCCCGAGGCGTCAACCCCGACGTGTGGGTACACGGGACTCCCAGAGGCAGAGCTTCCATCACGTGCAGTACCGGAACGTTCACCCGTCGTAGCGACGGAGGGGTACCGGATTGCGTCTGAGGAGAATAACGCTTCGTGCAGGCGCTGCTACACCCAGTTGCTCAAATCATCGATTACGTCGCTTCTGTAACCGGTTGACGCCCGATCAAGTACCGCAGAGTGACCGGTTGTTGATCAGAACGGTCCGAATTCAGTCAGGGACCGGGGCGTGTTGTGGCCGTGTGCAGCCAACGTGACTGGACAGGGGGTTACGCGGGTACGACTCGTGGATTGGCTGTGTTTACCGCGTCACCGGCGTCGGCGGTGCAAAGCGATCGCCGCGGCCGTGCCGCCCGCCACCGCGCCCACGCCGGCCGCCGCCGGGATGCCGACCTTGGCCGCCTTGCGGGCCGTTCGGTAGTCGCGCAGCCGCCAGTCCAGCTCGCGCGCGTGCTTGCGCAGCTTGGAGTCCGGGTTGATGGCGTAGGGGTGCCCGACCAGCGAGAGCATCGGGATGTCGTTGTGCGAGTCGCTGTACGCGGCGCAGCGCGAGAGGTCCAGGCCCTCCGCCGCCGCCAACGCCCTTACCGCCTCCGCCTTCGCGGGGCCGTGCAGGGGTTCGCCGACCAACTTGCCGGTGTAGACGCCGTCGACGGACTCGGCGACCGTGCCGAGGGCGCCGGTGAGGCCGAGGCGGCGGGCGATCACATTGGCGATCTCCACCGGGGCCGCTGTGACGAGCCACACCTTCTGACCCGCGGCCAGGTGCGCCTCGGCGAGGGCGCGGGTGCCGGGCCAGATGCGCTCGGCCATGTACTCGTCGTAGATCTCCTCGCCGATCGACTGGAGTTCGGCGACGCGGTGGCCCTTGACGATGGAGAGCGCGGAGTCGCGCGCCTCCTGCATGTGCTCGGGGTCCTCGGAGCCGGCGAGCCTGAACCAGGCCTGCTGCCAGGCGAACTTGAGGAGGTCGCGGGTCTCGAAGAACTTCCGTTTGTGCAGGCCGCGGCCGAAGTGGAAGATCGACGCGCCCTGCATGACGGTGTTGTCGAGGTCGAAGAACGCCGCGGCTCTGTCGTCGCCGAGGACCGGGAACTCCGGTTCCTCGGCTTCCTTTTCAGGCGCGAGGGCGTCCTGTATGTCCTGCGCGTCCTGCGACGACTTGCGCGCTGCCTCCGCAGAGGCCTCGCCTGCCAACACACTTCGCGCCGTGGCGGAGCGCCTACGGGGAGTGAGCCATCCGAGAGCGGCCATGTCGTGAGCATAGCCAGTTTGTTCGGTGGTTCCGGAGCCGAGAGGTTCGGAGGCTGTGAACTCTCCGCGACCGGGCCGTTAAAGAAGTGCGCCGGTGGCGCGAGAATGGTGTGCATGAGTCATCTCGTCACCCTCATCCGCAAGCCCGGCTGCCATCTGTGCGAGAACGCGCAGCTCGTCGTGGAGAAGGTCTGCGCCGACCTCGGGGTCCCGTGGGAAGAGAAGGACATCACCGAGGACCAGCGACTGCATGACGAGTACTGGGAGCAGATCCCGGTCGTCTTGATTGATGGGAAACAGCACACCTTCTGGCGGGTGGACGAGGCCCGTCTGCGCCGGGAACTGACCAAGTAGTTCAACGCGCACCCGAACGTCGCTTAGGATCGACGGCGGTTTGGTCTCGGGGGCGGGAATTACGAGGAGTGTGGCGGTTTTGCCCCCTGGAATACGTCTGGGACGCGTGCGCGTGACCCCGGTCACGTTGCCCGGGCAAATCGGACACCATCTTTGTGCACGCGTTCACAAAGACATAGCCTGCTTTCGACGGGGCGGTCTGGGTACGTGTGACCGCCCACAGCCCCGCTCTACCCGCAGGAGCACCGTGGCAACTGGCCGAACTCACCGACCGGCGAGCCGTAGCCGAGGGATTCCCGAGGCCACCGTCGCCCGTCTCCCGCTGTACCTCCGCGCGCTGACCGGACTCTCGGAGCGCTCGGTACCCACGGTCTCCTCCGAGGAGCTCGCGGCCGCCGCGGGGGTCAACTCCGCGAAGCTGCGCAAGGACTTCTCGTATCTCGGCTCGTACGGCACCCGCGGTGTGGGCTACGACGTCGAGTACCTCGTCTACCAGATCTCCCGCGAGCTGGGCCTGACCCAGGACTGGCCGGTCGTGATCGTCGGTATCGGAAACCTGGGCGCCGCTCTCGCCAACTACGGCGGGTTCGCCTCCCGCGGCTTTAGGGTCGCCGCCCTCATCGACGCCGACCCGGCGATGGCCGGCAAGCCCGTCGCGGGCATCCCGGTGCAGCACGCGGACGAGCTGGAGAAGATCGTCAGCGACAACGGCGTCTCCATCGGCGTCATCGCCACCCCCGCCGGTGCCGCCCAGCCGGTCTGCGACCGTCTCGTGGCCGCCGGTGTGACGTCCATCCTGAACTTCGCGCCGACCGTGCTGACCGTCCCGGACGGCGTCGACGTCCGCAAGGTCGACCTCTCGATCGAGCTGCAGATCCTCGCCTTCCACGAGCAGCGCAAGGCCGGCGAGGAGGCCGCCAACCAGGCGGCGCACCCGACCGCCGCGCGCCGTGACGACTCCGCCGAGCAGGGCCCTGACGGGGACGTCCCCGCCGTGATGCCGGCATGAGTCTCCTCGTCGTAGGGCTGAGCCATCGCAGCGCGCCGGTCAGCGTGCTGGAGCGGGCGACGCTGAACGTGGACGCCCAGTTCAAGCTCCTCCAGGACACGGTCGCCGCCGAACCGGCCGCCGAGGCCGCGGTGTTGGCCACCTGCAACCGCATCGAGCTCTACGCCGACGTGGACAAGTTCCACGCGGGTGTCGCGGAGTTGTCCACGCTGCTCGCCCAGCACAGCGGGGTCGGCCTGGACGAGCTCACTCCTTATCTCTACGTGCACTACGAGGACCGGGCCGTCCACCACCTCTTCTCGGTGGCCTGCGGTCTCGACTCGATGGTCGTCGGCGAGGGCCAGATCCTCGGCCAGATCAAGGACTCCCTCGCCAAGGCGCAGGAACTGCACTCCGCCGGGCGGCTGTTGAACGAGCTGTTCCAGCAGGCCCTCAGAGTCGGCAAGCGCGCCCACTCCGAGACCGGCATCGACCGCGCGGGCCAGTCCCTGGTCACCTTCGGCCTTCAACAGCTCTCTTCCGGTACGGCAGTTGAGGCCTGGGCCAAGGGGAAACGGGCCCTGGTCATCGGTGCCGGCTCCATGTCGTCGCTGGCCGCCGCGACCCTCGCGCGTGCCGGGGTCGCCGAGATCGTCGTCGCCAACCGCACCTCCGACCGCGCCGAGCGGCTCGCCCAGATCATCACCGAGAGCCCCGAAACGGACGTGTCCGCCCGCGCGGTACCGATGGATTCGGTGCCGTTCGAGCTGACACGTGCCGATGTCGCCGTGTCCTGCACGGGCGCGACGGGGCTTGTCCTGACGGCCGAGACGGTCGCCGCAGCGGTCGAGGGCCGGGTGTCGCAGGACGCCACGGTCGGTCGTACGGCCGTGGCGGAGGTCGTGCGGGAAGAGCTTCCGCCGACGTCCGTCGGGACCGAGGACGGGTGTCCGCTGGACCTCTCCGCGGTGCAGGCGGCGAGTGGCTTCTCCGTGATGGGGGAGGCCGCCGTGGCCGGGATAGACGCGGCGACGCTGGAGCAGCACGCGGCCTGGGCCGGCGGTACGGCGCTCGACCGGCGTGAGGCGGCCCGGCGTGCGCCCGAGGCCGAGGCCGAACTCATCACCGAACTTGCCGCCATGGCCGCCACGGTCGGGCGGATCCCCGAGCGGCGCAGGCCCGAACCGGTCGCCCATATCCCGCGCCCCGCGCCGGTGTTGTCGTTCCTCGACCTCGCGATGCCGCGGGACGTGGACGCGGCCGTGCACCGGCTGGCCGGGGTGCGGCTGGTGGACATCGAGTCGCTCGCCGAGGCCTCCGCGGACGCTCCGATGGCGGCGGACGTGGACGCGGTCCGGCGTATCGTCTCCGACGAGGTCGCGGCCTTCGGGGCAGCCCAGCGGGCCGCGCACATCACGCCGACCGTGGTCGCCCTGCGCGCCATGGCCGCCGAGGTCGTCGCGGGTGAGATCGCCCGGCTCGACGGACGGCTGCCCGGCCTCGACGACAAGCACCGCGCGGAGATCACCCAGACCGTGCGACGCGTCGTCGACAAGCTGCTGCACGCGCCGACCGTACGGGTCAAGCAGCTCGCGGCCGAGCCCGGCGGCGCCGGGTACGCGGACGCGCTGCGCACCCTGTTCGACCTGGACCAGGAGACGGTGGCCTCCGTCTCCAGGGCCGTAGAAGACTCTGAGATCAGCAAGAACCGAGGGCCAGCATGAGAAGCAAGGCACCACTGAGGCTCGGGACCAGGCGGAGCAGACTCGCCCTGGCCCAGTCCGGGTTGGTGGCGGACGCCGTGAGCCAGGTGACCGGACGGCCTGTCGAGCTCGTCGAGATCACCACCTACGGCGATACCTCCCGCGAGCACCTCGCCCAGATCGGCGGCACCGGGGTCTTCGTGACCGCGCTGCGGGACGCGCTGCTCGGCGGTGAGGTCGACTTCGCGGTTCATTCGCTCAAGGACCTGCCGACCGCGCAGCACCCGGAGCTGGTGCTCGCCGCGATCCCGGAGCGCGAGGACCCGCGGGACGTGCTCGTCGCCAAGGACGCCCTGAAGTTCACCGACCTGCCCCGCGGGGCGCGCATCGGTACGGGCTCCCCGCGGCGCACGGCCCAGCTGAACGCGTACGCGCGCAGCCACGGCCTCGACATCGAGACGGTCCCGATCCGCGGGAACATCGACACCCGGGTCGGCTTCGTACGGGACGGTGAGCTGGACGCCGTCGTCCTGGCCGCCGCCGGACTGAGCCGGATCGGCCGGCTCGACGACGTGACCGACTTCCTGTCGGTCGACACGGTATTGCCCGCCCCCGGCCAGGGGGCCCTGGCGATCGAATGTGCCGCGGACAACGCGGACTTGATCGCGGCACTCGGTGAGCTCGACGACCCGTTCACGCGGGTCGCCGTGACTGCCGAAAGGTCCCTGCTCGCCGCCCTGGAGGCCGGCTGCTCCGCCCCTGTGGGCGCGCTGGCCGACCTGCTGGCCGACGGGCAGATTGTCAAGGAAATGCGCCTGCGCGGAATAGTCGGCACGACCGACGGTTCGCGTACGGTGCAGCTGTCCACCACCGGTCCCGTGCCCGAGACGCATGACCAAGCACTGGCGCTCGGTCGCGAACTCGCCGCCGAGATGCTTGCCCAGGGCGCGGCCGGTCTGATGGGGGAGCAAGCCAAGTGAGCCCCACCACTCTTCCCGCCGCCGGTCCTGAACACGGGCACGTCACCTTCCTGGGTGCCGGACCCGGAGATCCGGGACTGCTCACACTGCGCGCCGTAGAGGCGCTGGCGAACGCGGACGTTCTCGTCGCCGAGCACGAGGTGCTCGACGTCGTACGTGCGCACGCCCGACCCGGCGTAGCCGTCGTGCATCCGGATCCGAGTCCTTCTTCGGGCTCGCTCCCGGGCACAGGCACGCCTCAACTAACGGTTGTTGACGGTGCGTCAACAACCGTTGGCCTACCCGCTGTGCGGGATGCGGCACATCTTGTCATGGAGGCCGCGCGGGGCGGCAGGCGGGTCGTACGTGCGGTGTCCGGGGACCCCGGACTAGATACGTACGCCGCCGAGGAAATGCTCGCCTGCGTCGCCGCGGGTGTGCCTTTCGAGGTCGTCCCGGGTGTCGCGGCTGCCGTCGGTGTGCCCGCGTACGCCGGTGTTCCGCTGCGGGACGCGCAGGGGGCGGACGTCCGGTTCGTGGACGCCCGTACCGCGTCGGACCGGTGTTGGACGGAGGTGGGGGCGTCGGATGGCACGGTGGTTGTGTCGACGTCTCTGGACTCCGTGGCTGCGGCTGCTGGTGAGCTGGTGGCTGCCGGTCGTAAGCCTGACACCCCGATGACCGTCACAGTGGCTGGTACGACCACTCGTCAGCGGACCTGGTCCGCGACGCTCGGGACGATCGCGCAGACGCTGAAGCAGGCGAAGGTGCTGCCCTCGCCCGAGGGCGGCCGGCCGGTGATAGCCGTGGTCGGTGAGCGGTCCGCCGCCGCGCAGCGCGACCAGTTGTCGTGGTTCGAGTCCAAGCCGTTGTTCGGCTGGAAGGTGCTCGTGCCGCGGACGAAGGAGCAGGCGGCGTCGCTCTCCGACCAACTGCGGTCCTACGGGGCCGTTCCGCACGAGGTGCCGACGATCGCTGTCGAGCCGCCGCGGACGCCTCAGCAGATGGAGCGGGCGGTCAAGGGGCTCGTGACCGGGCGGTATGAGTGGATCGCTTTCACGTCTGTGAACGCGGTCAAGGCCGTTCGGGAGAAGTTCGAGGAGTACGGGCTCGATGCTCGGGCCTTTGCCGGGATCAAGGTCGCGGCTGTGGGGGAGTCGACCGCCAAGGCGTTGATCGCCTTTGGTGTGAAGCCGGATCTTGTGCCGAGTGGGGAGCAGTCCGCTGCTGGGTTGCTGGAGGACTGGCCGCCTTACGATCCCGTTTTCGATCCGATCGACCGGGTGTTTCTGCCTCGTGCGGACATCGCTACGGAGACGCTTGTCGCCGGGTTGATCGAGCTCGGGTGGGAGGTGGATGACGTGACCGCCTACCGGACGGTGCGGGCCTCGCCGCCGCCGGCCGATACGCGGGAGGCGATCAAGGGGGGTGGCTTTGATGCCGTTCTCTTTACGTCGTCTTCCACTGTGCGGAATTTGGTCGGTATCGCCGGGAAGCCGCACAACGTGACTGTGATCGCGTGTATTGGGCCTGCTACGGCGAAGACCGCCGAGGAGCATGGGCTGCGGGTGGATGTGATGGCTCCGGAGCCGTCTGTGCACAAGTTGGCCGAGGCGTTGGCGAACTTTGGGTTGCGTAGGCGGGCGGCGGCTCAGGAGGCGGGGGATCCGGTTACTCGGCCCAGTGAGCGTCGGCCCGGGGCTCGGCGCCGGCGTACGACCTGAGGTTGAGGGTTGAGGGTTCTGTTGCGGTGAGTGGGGGCGGGCGTCCGTGGGGCGCTGCGCCCCCACACCCCCGCTTCGGCCCGAAAGGGCCTCGTCCTCAAACGCCGGACGGGCTGGATTTCGCTGACCTGTGCTCTTTCGTAGATTCGTACGCTTGTGCCACTCTGTGTCCCTTGATCCGTGGGGTGAGAGTGGGGGGACGTCATGGGTGGACGCGGGTGGTTCAGTGGGCGGAAGTGGTTCAAGCGGGGGGTCGTTCTCGCCGAGCGGGGGCGGCTGGAGGAAGCGCGTGACGCCTATCTCCGGTCGGCGGAGTCGGGCAGTGTGAACGCTCAGTACAACCTTGCGCTCGTCTATGTCGATCTCGGCGTCCGGGACAAGGCGATCCTGTGGTTCCGCCAGGCCGCCGCCGCGGGAGACGCCGGTGCCATGCACGGTCTCGCGGTGCAGCTCGACGACGGGAATCGCAAGGAGGCCGACGAGGCGGTGCAGTGGTACCGCAAGGCGGCCACGCTCGGGCACGCGCCGTCGCAGTACAACCTCGGACTCCAGTATCAGAAGACAGGTGAACTCCCGCTCGCCGAGCGCTACTTCGAGCAGGCGGCGAAGCAGGGGCACCTCGATGCGGACGTGTCCCTGGCCGGTCTGTGGCTCGGCCGGGGCCGCCGGCCGGAAGCCGAGGAGATCCTGCGCCGGGCGGCGGAGCAGGAGCATCCCGGGGCGCTCGGTTTCCTGGGCGATCTGGCCGGGCAAGCGGGTGACACCGAGCGGGCCGCCGAGCTCTACGCGCGCTCCCACGCTGCGGGATTCAGCGGTGCGGCGGTGAACCTGGGGGTGATGTACGAGGGGCAGCAGCGCTTGGCGGAGGCCGAGGAGTGGTTCCGTAAAGCGGCCGATGCGGGGAACGCCGGCGGCATGTACGCCCTGGGCCGCCTTCTTGTCGGTCTGGACCGCATGGACGAGGCCCTTGAGCTGTTCCGCCAAGCCGCCGATCTGGGGAACGCGTCTGCGCGGCACGCGTTGCAGGTCCTCACCAAGAGAGGGAAGAAAAAGGGATGAAACTCCGGAAAGTGGCTGAGATGTTCGCCGACTCACCGTCGGCAAAGGTGTCCCTGAGGCGGGCGTAGCGTAGAAGCCATGACGACGTACGGATCCTTTCCCGGCTCGCGGCCCCGGCGGTTGCGGACCTCCCCCGTGATGCGGCGCATGGTTGCCGAGACGCGGTTGCATCCTGCCGACTTCATCCTTCCCGCCTTTGTGCGCGAGGGGATCAGTGAGCCGGTGCCGATCTCTGCCATGCCCGGGGTCGTGCAGCACACTCGGGACAGTTTGAAGAAGGCTGCTGCTGAAGCCGTTGCGGCCGGGATTTCCGGGATCATGCTCTTTGGGGTGCCGGAGGAGTCCAAGAAGGATGCCCTGGGGACTCCTGGGACCGATCCCGATGGGATTCTGCAGGTCGCGCTGCGGGATGTGCGGGCCGAGGTCGGGGACGAGTTGCTCGTCATGTCTGATCTTTGTCTTGATGAGACCACTGATCATGGGCACTGTGGCGTGCTGGATGAGCTTGGGCGTGTGGACAATGACGCGACCCTTGAGCGGTATGCCGAGATGGCTCAGGTGCAGGCCGACGCGGGGGCTCATGTCGTGGGGCCCAGCGGGATGATGGACGGGCAGATCGGGGTCGTGCGGGACGCGCTCGATCAGATCGGGCGGGAGGATGTGGCGATCCTCGCCTACACCGTCAAGTACGCGTCCGCGTTCTTCGGGCCGTTCCGTGAGGCCGTGGGTTCCTCGCTCACCGGGGACCGCAAGACGTACCAGCAGGACCCGGCCAACGCGCGGGAGTCCATGCGGGAGTTGGCGCTCGACCTGGAGGAGGGTGCCGACATGGTGATGGTCAAGCCGGCGGGGCCCTACCTCGACATCCTGGCCAAGGTCGCCGAGGTCTCGGACGTGCCCGTCGCCGCCTATCAGATCTCCGGCGAGTACTCGATGATCGAGGCCGCCGCCGAGAAGGGCTGGATCGACCGGGACAAGGCGATCTTCGAGGCGCTCACCGGTATCAAGCGGGCCGGGGCGCAGAACATCCTCACGTACTGGGCGGTGGAGGCGGCGCAGAAGCTGCGCTGATCGCCGGAGCCCGCCCCGCTGAACGCCCGTCAATAGGCAACGCTTCGAAGTCGTTCCGGCTTCGGGGCGATCTCGGTTCGGGGCGGTAGTGGGGTTTGGCCCGAAAACGACGGTCGGTGTGGGGGGATGTGGCCCCAATTGGCCTTCTGTGTCCGGCACTTATGTGGATTTGACGCGTGCGCATCAGTGTCCTTACCTTCTGCGCCTGGCCTGATCCGTTCTGGATGGTCTGGACGTCGATCCCTGGGGGACACCATGAGCTATTTCATCGAGGCGTTGAAGAAGTACGCGGTATTCAGCGGGCGCGCGCGCCGCAAGGAGTACTGGATGTTCAGCCTGTTCGCGGCCATCATCGCGATTGTCGTGGGGGGCATCGGCTTCGCGATCAAGTTCCCGCTCCTCGTGGGCCTCTTCTACCTCGCGATCCTGCTGCCCGGCCTGGGTGTCAGCATCCGCCGCCTGCACGACACGGGCCGTTCCGGCTGGTGGCTGCTCATCGGCCTCGTGCCGTTCGTCGGCGGCATCACACTGCTGGTCTTCACCTGCCTGGACAGCGCCCCCGGCGCCAACGCTTACGGCCCGAACCCGAAGGAAGTCGGCGGGATCCCGGCACACGTCTGATCACGCGCGCGCGTATCCAGGGCCCGTCAGGGCGTCGACCCCGTAGAGGTGGGGGTCACGCCCGACGGGCCCTCGTCGCGTACGCCCATGCCGTCCTTGCACCCCGAGAGCAGCAGCGCCGCGGCGAGCACGGTCGTGGCGACGGCCAGGACGCGGGCACGGGTGCGGGGGCGGGGGCAGGTGGTGCGGGGCGGCATGGGTTCCTCCCGTGGAAGCGGAGCGCGTCATCGGGTGCAGCTTGAGTGGTCGGGTGGGGCGGGGTCTACGGCTGTCGCCGGATTCGGGACGCCGGGGCCGTCCCGACTGCGCTGACCTGGGGGGATGTCGGTCCGCGCGGGCACGTCGTGGGACGTGGGAAGGGGACCGGGCGCCGGTCCCGCGGACTGGGCACCATCAAGTCCCGGCGGGAGTTAGGTTGTTGACCACTGCTCTTGATGAGCATTGCTCCGGTTGTCCTTTGAATGACCGACCTCTTCTGGGAGACGCGCATGCCCGGTGACGCCCTCAGCCAAGACCCCGCCGAGCTGAGAAGGAGGATCGACACCACCAAGGCCCACCCGGCCCGTGTCTACGACGTCTTCCTCGGCGGCAAGGACAACTACCCCGTCGACCGCGAGGCGGCCGCCGCCGCGCTCGCCGCCAACCCGCGCGGCTATCTCGACGTACGGCACAACCGGGACTTCATGCGCCGCGCGGTGACCCGGTTGTCGCAGGAGCACGGGGTGCGCCAGTTCCTCGACATCGGCACCGGGCTGCCCACCGCGGAGAACGTGCACCAGATCGCCCAGGGCATCGAGCCCGAGTCGCGGATCGTCTACGTCGACAACGACCCGGTGGTCCTCGCGCACGCCCGCGCCCTGCTCACCAGCAGCCCCGAGGGGCGTACCGACTACATCGACGCCGACCTGCGCCGCCCGGCCGACATCCTCGAACAGGCCTCCAAGACCCTCGACTTCAACGAGCCGATCGCCCTGCTGCTGGTGGCGATCCTGCACTTCGTCGAGGCCGAGGAGGCGTACCCGTTGGTGCGTGAGCTGGTGGATGTGCTGCCGTCCGGGAGCCATCTGGTGCTCAGTCATCTCACCGACGAGATGCATCCGATCCCGACCCGTGCGGTCCAACGGACGTACACGGAGCGGGGGTTCACCTTCGTGTTCCGTACCAAGGACGAGGTCGAGCGGTTCTTCACCGAGACCCCGGGCATCACCCTGGACGAGCCCGGTGTGGTCCCGGCCCACCAGTGGCACCCGGGTCCGGCGCCCGCGCCGCCGGTGGTGGAGCAGGCATACTTCGAGAGTCTCGACGACATCGAGAAGATCACCTATCGGAACATCAATGATGTGACGGACGACGACATCAACGTCTATGGGGCGACCGGCAAGAAGGCCTGAGCCCGGTCGGGGCGGGCGCGTGTCCGGATCGCGGAAACCTGCTTGTAGGCGGCACCTGCATTCCTAGGCTGTCCGGCATGACCGTCATCGAGCCCGCCCCTGTCCCCGCTGCCGTGCCGCCGCTCGCCGCGCGCGCCCGTGCGATCGGGGGGTCGCCGGTGCGGGACATCCTCGCCGTCACCGCCCGCCCCGAGGTGATCAACTTCGCGGGCGGGCTGCCGGCCCCCGAACTCTTCGACGCGGCCGGTATCGCCGCCGCGTACCAGGCGGTGCTCACCGAGACGCCCGCGCGGGCGCTCCAGTACGCGACGACCGAGGGCGAGCCGGTGCTGCGGGAGGCGCTCGCCGCGCGGACCTCGGCGCGCGGGCTGCCCACCGAACCCGACGACCTCCTCGTCACCACCGGTTCGCAGCAGGCGCTCTCGCTGCTCGCGACCGCGCTGCTGGAGCCGGGGGACGTCGTCCTCGTCGAAAGTCCCTGTTATCTGGCGGCACTTCAGGTGTTCGCGTTCGCCGGTGCGCGGGTGGTCGGTGTGCCCGGCGACTGTGACGGGCTGGACCCGGAGGCGCTGGACGAACTCGTCGTGCGGGAGCGGCCCAAGCTGCTCTACACCGTGCCTACCTTCCAGAACCCCACCGGCCGCACCCTGCCCGCCGACCGCCGGGCCGCCGTCGCCGCGGTCGCCGCGCGGCGCGGGCTGTGGATCGTGGAGGACGATCCGTACGGCGAACTCCGCTTCGAGGGCGCGCGGTTGCCGTGGATCGCGGCGCAGGAGGGGGCGGCGGACCGTACGGTGCTGCTCGGTTCCTTCTCCAAGGTGATGGCCCCCGGATTGCGGCTCGGGTGGCTGCGCGCGCCGGCGGACCTGCTGCGGGCCTGTGTCGTCGCCAAACAGGCCGCCGACCTGCACACCCCGACCGTCAACCAGCTCGCCGCCGCGCGGTACTTGGCGGACAACGACCTCGACGCGCATGTGACGCGGGTGGCCGGTGTGTACCGGGAGCGGCGGGACGCCATGCTGGAAGGGCTTGCCAACGCCCTTCCCGAGGAGTCCAGTTGGGAGCGGCCCGAGGGCGGCATGTTCCTGTGGGCGCGGCTTCCGGAGTCGTACGACACGACACAACTGCTGGCGCGGGTCGTGCGGCAGGACGTGGCCTACGTGCCGGGGGCGCCCTTCTACGCCGGGGAGCCCGAGCGATCGACGATGCGGCTCTGCTTCGTGACGCAGACGCCGGGGGAGATCCGGGAGGGGCTCAGGAGGCTGGGGGAGGGACTGAGGGAAGGGCTGTGGGATTCCATCTCCGGGTAGGGCGCTTTTGGTGGCCGAAGGTCCTTGGATCGGTGAATCCCCTTGGAAACGCGCCGAGTTGAACCCTGGGAGGAAATGCGATGGCACCGGTGCTCGTCGGACGTGAGGGTCTGCCGGCGGGAGAGCGCATCCTCATGGCGCTCAACTGCCCCGCTCCGTGACCCATCCGGAGGAGAGCGAGGAGGGTTCCCTGCTGCGGGTCACCGTCGTGGGCGGCGGTCCGGTCGGGCTGTCCGTGGCTCTGCTGCTTGAGCACTTCCTCGGGGCCCAGGTGAAGATCACCGTCTTCGAGGGCCGGTGGCGCAAGGACGGCCGCAGGGTCGTGTGGAAGAGCCAGGAGGAAGGCAATGTGCGGCGCCAGCAGGTGGTGACCGTGCAGAGCCGGCAGTACCTGGCGTGGCCGCAGTACGTGCAGGAGCGGCTCTTCGACCCCGAGCACTTCACCGAGATGTGGCCGTCGGGCCCGGACTCGATCGGCGACCACCACCCGCGCAACATGCGGATCGCCTGCATCGAGGACAGGCTGCTGGAGCCGGCGAACGAGAGGCGGGACCGCATACGGCTCATCCCGGCGAAGTTCGACCCGGCGGAACAGCGCGACGAACTCGCCTCGCAGCATGTGCTCGCGATCTGTGACGGCGGCCGTTCGCGCACCCGGGACCACTTCGCGGCGCGGTTCGGCAAGGCCGACGAGTCGATCTACTCCCTCGACGGGGTCCATCTGCGGGACGTGGTCCTCGGGTTGCGGGTGAAGTCGGAGCTGCCGGACCCGATGGCGATCCTGCTGACGGTCGCTCAGAACCGGTTCCTGCTCAACTCGTTGCGCGGCGAGGGCTTCCTCAACATGCGGCTGACCGACGCCGAGTTGGGGGAGGTCATCGGCATCGACCCGGTCCGCCGGGTCTTCGAGGAGTGCATCGCCTCCCGCCCGTGTCTGATGAACCGCGACGAGCACGGCGACTTCCAGTGCTCCACCCACGGCACGCTGTTCCTGCCCGCGCTCATCAAGGGATCGCCCTTGTGGAAGCGTGTGCACGAGGGGCTACGGCTCTTCGACGTCTCGGACCAGGGCCTGAGCGCGGTCACCAGTTTCCGGCTGGACATGGTGCAACGCCCGCGCTTCTCCGCCGAGTTGCTCCCCCCGACCGTCAACTCGCCCGGTACCTACGGCTTCCTGCTCGGCGACGCGGCCAACTCGATCCACTTCTGGCCGGGCCGGGGCCTCAACAGCGGCCTGGCGTCGGCGATTTCGCTGGCCCGCTCCCTCAACAGCGCCTGGAACGGCCGCCCCTTCCGGGACGCGGACTTCCTACGGCACGAAGCGGCCATGTCGATGCTCCAGTACCGGCACAAGAGCCGCGCCTGGAAGGCCATGGTCACCACCGACGACCAGGGCGTCACCTGGGCCATCAAGGACATCATCGACCACGGCATCGACGGCATCGACGGCATCGCGGAGGAGCCCGACCGCGAGGCGGACACGGCCACCCTGCTGGCGCGCATGGCGGCCATCCGCGACCGGCTCGCGCCCCGGCTGGCGGGCATGCCGGACGACGAGGCGATCCTGGAGAGGCTCCGGACGCTGGAGCCGCGGACCCTGCGCATGCTCGTCCTCAGCGGCGCGTGGGACACCCTGACGATGGGCGGCGAGGAGGCAGGCATCGACATCTTCTACGGCCAGGACTCGACGGCTGCGGCAGCGGCGGTGGAGGCGTTGGAGCCGACGACGCGGCAGTGATCACTGAGGCAGCAGTTGCTGGCCGCCGTCGATGTCGTACGTCGCGCCCGTCAGCGCTTCGTTGCGCATGATGTGTACGGCCAGGGCGGCGACGTCCTGTGGGCCGACGACCCGGCGGATGGGGAGCGAGGCGCGGAGTTCTTCACGTCGTGCCTCGATCCGGTCGCCCAGGAGCGAGGCCGACAAGGGGGTGTCGACGAATCCGGCGGCGATGAGGTTCACCCGGATCGGCGCGAGTTCGAGGGCCAGGTTCGCGGTGAGGGCGGGAAGGGCGGCGGTCATCGCGGCGGTGACGGACCTGCCGATGCCGGGGCGGCGACCGCCCGTACCGCCGATGAACAGCAGCGTTCCAGCGTCCCGGACCCTGCCCCGGCTGTACTTGGCGATGCCCAGTGTCATGGCGAGGCGTTCGCCGAAGTGCCGCCCGGTCTCCGCGAGGTCCAGGTCGGCCAGGGGCGCGTACAGCGGGCCGCCCGCTGTCGATATGACGTGGTCGACCGGGTGGGGCAGTTCGCCGAAGAACCGCTGGAGCCGGTCCGTGTCCGTGGCGTCGAGGGTCGCGGTGCTCAGCGGCAGGATGTCCGCGGCCGCTCGCTCCAGCCGCTCCGGATCGCGGGCGACCATGATCACCTGCCCGCCCGCGGCCCGGACCTGACGCGCGGTTTCGAGTCCCATTCCGGAGCTCGCGCCGATCACGACGACGGTCTGGTCGGCCAAGTCCTGTGCCTGGTCCTGGTGTTGACGTCGGTGTTCGGGTTGGTTCGGCTCGCTTCCGGTCATCAGTGCCTCGCCTCCGATGGGCGGTGTCTCCCGTGCTGTGTCTCCCGTGCTGTGTCTCCCGTGCTGCTTCGGACCGGCGACGGGGTGCGTCAGACCAGCGATCGCCCGCCGCGCAGTTGTGGATACAGCGCGTCCGGTCCCCCGGGCAGTGCGGCCTGGACCTGCCGGCTGACCGCGTCGGCGAGCACCTCGTGGCGTCCGGCCGCCACGCCGTCGAGTGCAGCCCGGGCGACGTCGCCGGGATCCGCTTTCGGGCCGGGCACGTTCGCGGCCATGTCCGTCGCCAGGTAGCTGACATGCAGCGCGGTGACCTGCGTGCCCTGTTCCGCGAGGGCGACGCGCAGGGCGTTGGTCACCGACCACTCGGCGGACTTGGCCGCGGCGTATCCGGCGCTGACCGGGATCGACACCCAGGACAGCACGGAGAGGACGTTGACCAGGGCGCCGCCGCCGTTGCGCGCGAGGACGGGGGCGAAGGCTCTGCTCATGGCCAGCGTGCCGACCACATGGGTCTCGAACTCCGTCCGGAACGAGTCGAGTTCGGACGTGAGGATGCCGGCACGGGTGGTGGACCCGGCGTTGTTGATGAGGAGCGTCACGTCCTGGGCCCGCGCGGCGGCCGCCCGTACCGCCTCGTGGTCCGTGATGTCGACGGCCACCGGGACGGCGTCCGGCACCGTGACCTTCGCGGGGTCGCGGGCGCCCGCGTAGACCTTGGCCGCACCGGCCTCGAAAAGGGCCCGTACGAACTGCTCCCCGAGCCCTCGGTTGGCACCTGTGACGAAGGCGACGGACCCGTCGATCTTCATGGGACACCTCTCCCGCAGGGCGTTCGAAAGGCTGCGGACCGCCCGGTCGCCGTACTCCACCGCACCGTGCGCAGCCTTTTCGAACGTACTCCGCGCGGCTGACCACCACCACTCGGCGTGCGTCGACGGCCTCAGGTCGGCCCCGCCAGCCCCGTCAGCCCGGCCGGGTCCCGGGTCAGTCCCACCAGAAGGACCACGTCCGCTGGCCAAGCACCTGGTGCTGGGCGTACCCGCGCAGCGTGTTGTAGTCGCCCCCGGTGATGTTGTCGGGGCAGAAGGCGAAGTGCTCGGCGGCGATCGCCTCGGCCTCTTCCTGTGTCGTGGGCGGGGCCGCCACCGACACCGTCAAGTGGTCCCGGGCGAGGGCCACGACCCGGATGCCGAAGCGGTCCTCCCAGGAGCGCAGGACGGCACAGAGCCGAGCCACGTCCCCCTCGTAGTTGATCGCGCCGGTCCATCCGATCGCCGCGGGTATGTCCGCGCTGCGGCGGGCCGGTACCAGCGCGAGGCGCGGTTCCTTGAACCAAGTGCCGGTTTCCACAAGGGAGTCGGCGATCTCGGTGGCGTGGGCGTCCGGGTCGGCGGTCGGTGTCTGCTGGGCGGCGGGCGCGAGCCCCGGCCATTCGGGACCGTACGGCGCGATCGTCTCGTCGGACGTCTCCCGCTCGTCGAAGTTCTCCACGACCGCCTCGGCGACGGCTTCCCCGCCGGGGCGGTCCGCGTCCGGGGCGGGTTCGTCCGCCGCGTACTCCGCCCAGAACTCCTCCAGGACCTCTTCGGCGTCGTGGTCACCGGGGTACGACGCCTCGCCGGGCAGCAACTGCCATTCCTCGGGCCTGCCCAGCTCGCCGCCGTCCCCCTCCAACAGCACGGGGAGCAGCCCGGCGGCACGGCGCGCGGGCTGGAGCGAGGCCCAGCCTCCGGGCTTCGCCGGCTCGTCCGCACACCACAACAGCGGTTCGTCCGCCGGGCCTTCGGCGGTCACGTCGATCAGTCTCCCGGCAGGGAGCTCAAGCCCGAGCGAGCTGCCGCTCGGGTCTGCCGCCAGCTTCGGCAGCGGGTTGGGAAGGGTCGCCATGCCGGAAACTTTAGAGGCGGGCACTGACAATCGGGGCGCCGAGCAGTCGGGCGAGCGCGGGGAGCATTGAGGGACATGGGGCTCGGGATATACGGGGACAACGCCTTCAACCGTGTCCAACTCATGCGCTTGGTCGAGGAGTTGGAGGCGGTACCTGATGACCGGCGAACACCCGTGGTGAACAGGGTGATCAAACTCTCCAAGGTCGCGATCACGGAGAGTTCCTACCTGCACCTGACCGGAGACTGATGTCGGCCGAGGCCTGCCGGAGGGGGCTACTGGAGAAAGTGTGACACTTTGGCGCGGAGTGTCACACTTCTGGGGCCACCTACTGGGGGGCGGTGAACGCCGCCCAGGCGGCGGGGCCGAGTTGGAGCGTCGGCCCGCTGCCGTCCGGGTTCTTGGAGTCGCGGATGTGGATGGTGTGGGGGCAGGTGGCGACTTCGACGCACTGGCCGCCCTCGCTGCCGCTGTAGCTGGACTTCCGCCAGGCGTAGGCGACTTCGAGGCACTGGCCGCCTTCGCTGCCGCTGTAGGTCGACTTGAACCACTGAAGTGCGGTGCTCATTGGTCTCCTAGGAGGCTGCCGAGTGCGTCGTGAACGCGGTCCATGCGGTGGGTGAGACCGTGAGGGTGGGGCCGCTGGCTTCGGGGTTCTTGGAGTCGCGGATGTGGATGGTGTGGGGGCAGGCGGCGACCTCGACGCACGCGCCGCCTTCCTCGCTGCTGTAGCTCGACTTCCGCCAGGCGTAGGCGACTTCGAGGCACTGGCCGCCCTCGCTGCTGCTGTAACTCGACTTGAACCACTGAAGTGCGGTGCTCATTGATCTCCTAGCAGACGGTCCAGCAGGCTTCGTGAGTCCTCGATGGTGAGTGCCTGCGTCCGCAGCATCGCATATTTACGGGTCAGGATGGACACCTCATCCGGGTCAGAAACCCACTGGCTGCCGCGTTGGGACTCCGTGTAGGCGAGGTGCTGATGATCAGGTGTCTCCAGCAGGGTGAAGGGGCCTGCGTCTCCCGCATTCGAGGTCCGATTCAGGGGGAGGATCTGGAAGGACAGGCCCGGGAGTTCGGAGTACTCGCGCAGTGCGCGCAGTTGGTTGCGGTGCGTTTCGCGACCCCCGTTGGGCCACAGCAGTGCGGGCTCCCAGACGACGAAGCTCATCGTCGGCGGGACCTTGCGCTGCAAGATCTCCTGGCGGCTGATGCGGCCCGCCAGCTTCGTCTCCAACTCGTCCTCGTCGTACGCCGGAAGGCGACTGGTCATCAGCGCGCGGGCGTACGCTTCCGTCTGGAGGAGGCCGGGGACGACCAGCGCGTCGTACCAGGACAGGGCGATGGCATCCCGCTCGTGCAGCATGTACTCCTCTGCGAACAACGGGAATTGGTCGATCTCCGGCAGGTTTTCGACTCCCGCTTCCAACGTCCCCTTCGTGTCGAGGACCCTGTCCAGCGTCCTGGCGAGCGAGGTCATCAGTCGGCGCCTGCCCTGCTCGACCGACGCGATCGTCTCCTCGTCGACCAGGGCCCGCTCGGCGAGCTGGCGTTGCGTCAACCCGGCGGCCATGCGGGCCGCTTTCACCTGTGAGCCCAGCAGCCGCATCGTCGAGCGGTTCTTCTTGGAGTTCATGCTGTGGTGCTCCCCACATCCACCCGTTTCGGACCCCGCATGAACCCGTACTCCGCCCGTACAAAAAGGCATCCAGGGCTCACGCCCTGTCAACGGTAGTGACGCTACGCAACTCTTGTCCCGTGAACCTGAGTGAGAAGTTCTTCCGGCGCGAACGCCGGTCCGTTCCCGCCGCCAGGGATTTCGCTCACGCGTTTCTGGCCGCCTGGGGACTCGACGGGACCGAGCGCGGCGCCGATGTGCTGCTGTGCGTCAGCGAGTTGGCGACCAACGCGCTGGTGCACGGGGTGCCACCGGGGCGTCAGTTCCGGTTGCTGCTGCGGTGCGACGGGCGGGTGCTGCATGCCGAGGTGCATGACAGCGGGGGCGGTGTGCCGCGCGTCGACGCACACCCCGGAGGCACCGACGAGGGCGGGCGCGGCCTGCTGCTCGTAGAGGCCCTCTCCGACAAGTGGGGCGTGCGGGAACGGGACTTCGGCAAGGTGGTGTGGGCCGAGTTCGAGTGCCCGGTGGGGCGCGAAGAGCAGCCGGCTGTCAGCAGAGGTCGCAGTGGGTGCGGGTCAGCTACCGGTATCCAGCCGGAGGGCCAGGTCGTGGGCGGTGGCGCTGGTGAGGTCCCCGACGAAGGCCCCGACGATTTCGAGACGCCCGCCGGTGAGCGAGGAGGCCACGCTGGGGTTGCCCCAGAGCTTGCCGTCGATGACGATGGCGAATTCGTTGCGCGGGGACGGGGCCCCGGCGATGGAGCCGGTGAGGGCGGCGAAACGGGTCCGGTCGGTGGAACCGAGGGTCACCTCGACCTGCCAGGTGCCGCCGGTCGTGCTTTTGCCGGCCTTCGCGGAGGTGACCCGGACGTCGGTCATGCCCCTGGCCCGGTCGGCTTGGATGCAGAACGCCGGGTGGGTCGCGCTCGCGGGCACGGTGTAGCCGCCGCTGCCGTGGGTGCAGGCGGCCTCCGTGGACGAGGTGACCGGCAGGATGGAGAGCAGGGCCACTTTCCCGGTGTTCCCCGTGCCCCCTGCGGCGGGCCGAACCACGTGCGCGTGCTGGGGCGAGCCGACGGCGACCGCGCCGGCGGCGACCACGGCGACGAAGGCGGCGGCGCCGGCGCGGGCCAGCCGCTGCCGCCGCCGGGCGACCCGCAACGCGTCGTCGGCCAGGCCGACCAGCCAGGGACCGGTGGCGTCGATGTCGTTCTCCAGGACGTGGGTGTGCAAGGCATCGTGCAACGACGTTTCACGGAGCGGGTGTTCGGTCGAGTGGTTCATGCGATGACGCCCCTTCCGGAGGCGGGGGCGGACGTGGTGGCCGACCGCTCCGCCTCGGCGAAGGCGGCGCGCAGGGTGGCGAGGGCCTTGTGGGTCTGGCTACGGACCGTCCCCTGGGCGATGCCCAGGATCGCGGCGATCTCCTGGTCGGGCCGATCCTCGAAGTAGCGCAGCACGATCACCGCGCGCTGGCGCTTGGGCAGCCGCCGCAGCGCGGCCATGATGTCCTGCCGCTGGACCACGGTGTCGGCCCAGTCGGCGGCCTGCGCGGACGAGTCCGGCAGCTTGTCGGTGACCGTCTCCTTTCCCCAACTGAGCAGCCGGAAGCGGTCCACATGGGCGTGGTACAACGCCCGGCGCACATAGGTCTCCGGCTGCTGCCGGTCGCGCAGCCGCGACCAGCGCCGGGCGGTGGAGGCGAGTGCGGTCTGGAGCAGGTCGCGGCCCTGCTCCCAGTCCCCGGTCAGCAAATAGGCCGTGTGCAGCAGCGATCTCGACCGCGCCGCCACGAACTCGCGGAACTCACGTTCCTCGTCGGCGTTCAAGCGCCCTCCCTCGTTCCCCCGTAAAGACGGGTATGGAAGGGGGTTCTACTGCCCTGCCGGCCAGACTTTCTCGACCACGACGCCGCCGGGCTTCTCGCACGGAGCGTCAGAGCCCCAACTTCCGCCGCACCCGCCGCACTTGACGGTTGTCCCCCACCGAGTCGAGCAACCGCCGCCCGCTTCCGGCCTCGTACGCCGGGCCCTCCAGCCGTAGCACCGTGCCGTCGCGGACGACCGCGTACGCGAGCGGGCCGGACGTCTTCGGGAGGGTGACCGGGTGGCGGCCGGAGGGGAGCTTCAGGCGGGCGGGGAGGCGGAGTTGGGTCGTGGTGGTGTCAGGAGTGGGGAGCAGCTCGGCGGTCACCCCGAGCGTCGCCACGGTGACCTTCACGCGGACCGGGGTGGCGTCCGGCGCCGCCGCCACGTACGGCAGGGGGAGTGAACTGCCCTCGCGGCGCTCGGAGTTGGTCGCGGCGGCCGTGGCCGTGTCCGGGCCCAGCTTGCGCTGGCGCTGGTCGAGGTCGAGGGCGAGCTGGCCCTTGATCGTCCAGTACGGCAGCGCGAGGCGGCCGCCGGTCGACGCCGGGGTCGCGGCCGGGGTGTTGGTGCTGTCGGCGCCGGTCACGCGCACCATCCGGTCCACGCCCAGCAGTTGGACGTACGCCCACACGTCGTGCACCCCGCGCTCCAGCGGCTGGCCACCCGCCAACCGCTCGGGGTCCAGGGACAGTTGCCCGGTGGCGATCACTTGCGAACGGCCGTCCCCGAGGGGCTTCAGCCGTACCTCCAGGTCGCCCTCCGGATACCACCAGTCCTCGCGGTCCCGGTCCTTCACCACCAGCTCCGCGTACGCGAGCCGGAAGGGATCGGGGACCTCCCAGCCGTCCTCGGTGCCCGGCACGCCGTCGAGCAACTCCGGGTCCAGGTACTGCTTTCCGTCCCGCTCGACGAGGACGAGGGGCTCGCCGTCGCCGCGCAGGAGGTCCAGCGTGACGTCGGCGACCAGGCGGCCGTCCGCCCAGCGCAGGTCGCTCACCTGGCTGCGGGGCTTGACCTCGCGGATGCGTTCGGCGAGGGTCACGGCGCCGTCGAAGTCACCGGCCTCCAGCAACTCCGCCCGCAGCCGGGACACCGCAGGCAGACCCTCTCGTACGGCTGCGGGGAACTCCTCGCGCGCCACTTCCCGCGCCGCCTCGAAACGCTGCCGCTGCTCCGCCGGGTCCTCGCGGAGGATCTCGGGTTCGCGGGTCCGGGAGAGGATCTCCACGTGGTAGAGGCGGTGGAGGAGCCGGTTCTGGAGTGCGTCGATGTCGTCGGACGCGGGCGTACCGTCCTTGATCTGGCGGACGATCGTGCGGGTGTTTGGCCAGAAACCGTGCTTCGGATTGAAACGGTGCTGGGTGTTGTTGCCGCCGTCGTCCCGCTTCATCCAGTAATAGACGGGATAGTCGGCGAGAATCGAAATGCGCTCGGCCTTGAGATAAGCGGCGCTGACGAAGGCGAGATCCTCCAGAATCCAGGGCCCTTCGGGGAATCGCAGCCCGTGTTCCTCGACGAACGCGCGCCGGAACATCTTGTGCGGCGACATGCTCTGCGTCAGCTCGTCGTTCTCGATCGTGCAGGCGTCCACCGTGTGCCGGAACAGCCGCCGGGGCCGCACCATCGTGCTGGACATCTTGCCGAGGACCACGTCCGCGTCGTTGCGCTTCGCGTGCTCGTACAGCCGCTCCAGGGCCTCGGGCCCGAGCGTGTCGTCGTGGTCGACGAACTGGATGTACTCGCCCTTGGCGTGCTTCATGCCGAGGTTGCGGGGAGCGCCGGGCCAGCCGGAGTTGGGCTGGGTGTGCACCTGGACGTTCGGAGCGCCGGCGGCGATCTTCTCCAGGCGGCTGAGGGTGTCGTCGGTCGAACCGTCGTCGACGTAGATGACCTCGTACTCGTCGGCCGGCAGGCTCTGTCCCAGCAGCGACGGCGCGCACTCGTCGACGTACTTCCCGGTGTTGTAGACGGGAACGATCACGCTGACCTTGACTCTCGGCATTCCACGGAGCCTACCTTCCGGTGAAGGCCCGGTGAACTGTCGGCTTACTGGCTTGCCATGAGATGTGAGGGGTGTGGCTTTTCACCCCGGAGGTGAAGATGGTCACACTCTGTGTGATTGCTATGTACAGCCGGTTTCCGGAATGTCCTTGACGGGCTTTATTTAACTCGTATTTAGTCTCCTCTTACGTCATTCACAGGGTGGCCTTACCTGGCCTTACCCGGAAGGCTAACGAGGGGTGGGGTGTGCGTACTCGCACGCATCTGGCCGGGGGGCTGGCCGGTCTGGCCGGTCTGTGCCTGGCCGCTATGGGGGTCGTGACACTGGCATCGCCACCGGCGGTGGCTGCCACGTGCACGGCGGGGACATCGAACGACTTCAACGGCGACGGCGTGACCGACACGGTGCTCGCGGACCCGGACGCCACGGTGAACGGAGCCCAGAAGGCCGGGCTCGTGCGCGTGGTCCTCGGGGGCGGCAAGGGGGTGTCCGAGATATCCCAGGCCACCACCGGAATGCCCGCGACACCGGAGGCGGGTGACGGCTTCGGATCCGCCTACGACACGTACGACGCCGACGGCGACGGCTGCACCGACCTGGTGGTGGGCACGCCGTTCGAGGACGTCGTGAAGGGCGGCGTCAATCTCGTCGACGCCGGGGCGGTCTACGTCGTCCACGGCTCCGCCACCGGTATCGGCGCGGGCTCCGTGATCGACGGATACAGCCAGGCCGTCTTCAACGCGAACAGCACCACAGAGGCGTACGACTGGTTCGGCTTCGCCATCAAGGCGGGCGCGAACGCGAGCGGCACGCCGTACCTGGTCATCGGGGTCCCCGGTGAGAACGTCCCGGTGGGCAGCACCACCTACGCGGACGCGGGCTCCATCGAGTACCGCCAGGGCACCACCACGATCGGCGTGACCGAGAAGGATCCGGGGGTGCCCGGCGAGGTCGAGACGAACGACAAGTTCGGCTACTCGCTGGCCGGGACCAACCGCTACTTCGCGGTCGGCAGCCCCGGGGAGGCCATCGGCACCGCGGAGTTCGCCGGCGGGGTGGCGGTCTTCAGTCACACTCTCTCAAGTGGCATGCCCACGCCACTTCTGGGCCTGGACCAGAACAGCACCGGGATCTCCGGCGCGGCGGAGGCGGGCGACGGCTTCGGCAGCTCGGTCTCCATGACCGGCTACCGTCCGAGCGACCAGACGTACAACTCGGACGTACTGCTCGCCATCGGGATGCCGGGCGAGGACGTCGGGACGCTGGCGGACGCGGGCGCGATGGTGGTCGTACGCGTCCAGCCGTCCGGCGCCTACACCCAGGTCGCGGGGGCGGACGGCAACTCGACGGACGCCGAGGGCGACGCGGCCGCCGGCGACTTCATGGGTCAGCGGGTGGCGATCGCCAACACCGACAGCACCGTCGTGACCGTCTCGGCCAACGTCCGCCTCGCCGTGGGCGAGCCCGGCAAGGACACGGCCACGGTCAAGGACGCGGGCGCCGTGCACATCTTCCGGCCGCTCGACACGGCCATCGGCGCTGCCGACAAGGAACTGACCCGCGGCTCGGGGCTGCCCGGCACCGCGACGGCCCGGGACTACACGGGCATCGCACTCGGGGCGGGCAACACCAACCTCTATGTGGGCGTGCCGTTCAGCAAGGCCTCGGGCACGTCGAAGGGCGTCCTCTACGTCACGCGCTGGACGGACGTCGACGGCACCACGAGCGTCGGCACCACCACCTACCAGCCCGGCGCGGGCGGACTGCCCGACGCGGGCGCGGCACTCGGAGCGATCCGATGAGCGGAGGACGGAAGAGAAGAGAGCAGAGCGCAATGAGCACGCGTAGAAGACCCGGCCGCCGCCCCCTGATCGTCACCGCCGCCATCGCGGCCCTGCTGACCCCGGGCCTGAACGCCCTCCCCGCCCCCGCCGCCGAGCACACCGCAGCGGCCGACGCGAGCGGCACCGACACGAGCACCACCACGTCCCTCTCCGCGAACGACGCCCGGACCAAGGCCAAGAAGTCCGGCAAGGCCGTCGAGATCCAGAGCCTGCGCGACGAGCGCAGCACCACCGTCGCCAACCCGGACGGCACCTTCACGACCACCGAGTACGTCCAGCCGGTCCGCACCCGCGTCGACGGCAAGTGGACGGACATCGACACCACGCTGGTCAAGCGGAAGAACGGGACCTACGCCCCGAAGGCCGCGCTGTCCGCGATGGCCTTCTCCGGGGGCGGGGACACGACCTTCGCCGAGATCGAGAAGGACGGGCGTTCGCTCTCCCTCGACTGGCCCGGGAAACTGCCCGCGCCAACGATCGACGGTTCGACCGCGACGTACAAGAACGTCCTGGACGGAGTCGACCTCAAGGTCACCGCGAGCGCCGAGGGTTTCTCGCACGTGCTCGTGGTCAAGGACGCCGAGGCGGCGGCCGGTTCTGAGCTTCGGAAGCTCCAACTCCCGGTCGATGCAACGTCGTTGGACCTGGCGGAGACCGAGGGTGGCGGGCTGGAAGCCACCGACACCGGGGCCGGGGGCGCCGTGTTCGAGGCACCCCAGCCGTTGATGTGGGACTCCAGTCACGGCACGGCGCAGCAGCCCGCCGCCGAGGAGGTCACGCAGACGCCGCCCGAGGGCGCCCAGGTCGCCGACGTCGCCGTGGACGTCACGTCCGACACGATGACGCTCACCCCCGACGCCGGTCTGCTCGCCGACGACGACACGGTCTACCCGGTCTACATCGACCCGGTGATCAAGACCGCCAACCGCTCCAGCTGGACCATGGTGTCCTCGGACTCCCCGAGCGACTCGTTCTGGAAGTTCGACGACGACGAGGGCGTCGGCCTCTGCCCGTCCAACGTCTCGGCGCGCTGCTCCAGTTCCTCCGACGTGAAGCGGCAGTTCTTCGCGATCCCGACCGGCAGCTTCGCGGACAAGGACATCATCAGCGCGGAGTTCGCGGTGACGCAGGTGTTCACCTACAGCTCCTCGGCCCGCGATGTGCAGCTGGCCCGCGTCAACAGCACGGGCGCCAGCGCGATCAACTCGTCGACGGACTGGGCGAACCAGCCCTCCTCGAAGGCGGTGGTCGACACCCAGTCGACCACGCAGACGGCCGGCTCCTGCACCTCGACCAACCAGAACGTCCGCTTCGACGCGACGAGCACCGTACAGACCGCGGCCGACAAGGGCTGGGACACCACCACGTTCCGTCTCAAGGCCGGAGTCGAGTCCGACACCTCGTACTGGCGCCGCTTCTGCGGCAACGCGCACCTCGAAGTCACGTACAACCGGCCGCCGTTGGAGCCGGTCCAGGACGACCTGCAGATGAAGCCGGGCGGTTCGTGCGAGTACGGCAGTGCCACCGAGCACTACGTGACCCAGGCCCCGCGGGTCACCGCGGTGATCCGGGACTACGACCACGGCGACACCGGCTCCAACTCGGAGACCCTGCAAGCCCAGTTCAAGGTCACCTGGACAGTGGGCTCCACCACGGTCACGCACTACGCGATGACGGCCAAGAAGACCACGGTGGACTCCAGTTGGAGTGAACAGACCGGCGTGGCCACGTTCTTCTACACCATCGGCAGCGATGTCTCGGGCGACGGCGAGGCGGGCTTCACCATTCCGGCGAACACCACCATCGCCTGGGCGGTGCGCGGTTACGACCAGCAGTCGTACGGCGCCTGGTCCACCGACGGGGACCAGACCCGCTGCGAGTTCATCTACGACACCAGCAAGCCCGCCTCGGCCGCGATCACCTCGGCCGCGTACCCGGACGACGAGGCCTGGCACGCGGGCGTCGGCGACTACGGGAACTTCACCATGGACTCGCCGTCGACCGACGTGACGGCGTACTCGTACTACTTCACCGGACCGAAGGCCGACAACACGAAGAAGACGGTGGCCGCCGAGTCCACCGGCGGTCCGGCGACCGTCCGCTGGATGCCGCCGAGCGAGGGCACGTACGCCCTGCACGTGACCGCGGTCGACGGCGCGGGCAACGCGCAGAAGACGCCAACTGTCCATATCTTCCTGGTCAGTGACGGCCGCGCGCCCGTGGCCGGCTGGACCCTCGGCGACGCCAAGGGGTCGACGAAGGCGGCGGGCAGCAGCGACACCCCGGACGCGAGTGCCGGCTCCGGAGTGACCTTCGGCGCGGCGGGCCCGCTCGGCTCCACCGACACCGCCGCCTCCTTCGACGGCACCGAGAACGCCTACCTGGACTCCGGCACGGCCGGCGTCGACACCGGCAAGACCTTCTCCGTGAGCGCCTGGGTCATGCTGCCCACGCTGCCCACCTCGAACGCCACCGTGGTCAGCCAGGACGGCACCGCCGAGCCCGGCTTCGACCTCGGCTACGACGTCGACACCGCGTCCTGGACCTTCCGCATCCCCGTCAGCGACATGGAGTCGCTCGGCACCTGGAAGGTCTCGGGGGCCGCGGCCGTCGCCGGGAGTTGGACCCACCTCATCGGGGTGTACGACGCCGAACTCGGCAAGATGATGCTGTACGTCAACGGCGTCCTCGTCGCCGACGACGTGCAGGCCCGCCACACCACGTGGAGCGCGACCGGCGGTGTGCAGATCGGCCGCAAGCTCGCCCTCGACGGCTACACCAACCAGCTCAAGGGCAGCGTCGCCGACGTCAAGCTGCACGACCGGGTCATCCCGCCCACCGAGGGCCAGGCGCTCGGCGGCATCCAGCCGCACCAACTCGCCTACTGGCAGCTCGACTCGGCCACCGCAGGAGTCTCGCCGGAGACGGCCGGCGGTACCGGACTGACACTGGGCGGCGGCGCCTCCGTCTACCAGCCCGACGACTCCTGCGACCCGGAGGCCGACCCCGACTGCCTGCCGCCGGCCGAACCCCTGTGGGGCGACGGGCACTTGGCCCTCAACGGCACCTCCGCCTACGCCACCCGCGCGGCGACCGGACCGTTCACCGCGCAGGACAGCTTCACCGTGACCGCCCGCGCCCGGCTCGCCTCGGCCAGCCCGACGGCGGACGAGACGGTGCTGTCACTGACCGGTGTCAACGGCAGTGCGATCAAGGTCAAGTACGTTGCCGCCAGCGCCCGTTGGCAGCTCGTGGTGACCTCCGCCGACTCGGCGACCCCGGTGACCACGTCGCTGCTCGACAACGTCGACCCGCCGAGTTCGGAGGGCGACGGCGACCACCTCTCGCTGGTCTACAACGCGGTCTTCGGGGACGCGCTCCTGTACGTCAACGGCACCGCCGTGGCCGACGCCTCCTGGGACAACACCTGGGACTTCAGCACGACGAGCCTCCAGGTCGGCCGGAATCTGACCGGGACGACGGCGAGCGAGTACTTCTCCGGCGCGGTCGACGAAGTCCGCATGTACCAGGGGCCGTTGGACGCCTCGCTGGTTGCGCTCGTGGCGGTGCTGCCGGGCGGCGACAGCATCGACGAGTCCTCGTCCTGAACCGACCTTGACCTCGGCCTGAACCGACAAAGCCTTTGGCCTGACCGGCCGTTCCCCTTTATCAACTAGGAGAGTTGATGTCCCAGTCTCCCTGGTACCGGTCCACGCGACCGGTCTGGCGGAGCGGTCGCAGACGGGCGGCGCTGGTCCTCGGACTGGCGCTGTCCATCGGTCTGCTCCCGCAGTACGTGCCCGAGGCCACGGCCGACACGGGCCTGACCAAGCCGAAGACCCAGACGAACCTCGACGACCCGGTCCGGGGCGAGAACGCCACGGCCAAGACCTTCAAGAAGACCGACCAGGCGAAGAAGGCGGCCGTCAAGAAGGCCGACACCACGCACTGGCCGGCGGCGGGCAGCGCGGACCTCACCCTGTCCGGCAAGGCGGCCAAGGCCAAGGGACTGCCGGTGACCGCCAAGGCGGCCGGCGGCACGAAGGCGGCCGACTCCGTCCGCGTCCAGGTCCTCGGCCGTAAGGCGACCGAGGCGGCGGGCGTCGACGGCGTCCTGTTCACCGTGGCCCGCAGCGACGGGGACGCGGCGCAGGGTGCGGCCCAAGTCGCCCTGGACTACTCGGACTTCGCGGACGCCTACGGCGGCGGCTACGGCTCGCGCCTCCAGCTCGTCCAGTATCCCGAGTGCGTCCTGACCACGCCTGAGAAGAAGGCGTGCTCGACCCCGACGTATCTGAAGAGCAGCAACAACGCGGCGCGGCAGACGCTTTCGGCGACGGTCCAGGCGGCGGGCGACACCTCGGGTCCCTCCAGCCAACTGCTGGAGGCGTCCGCCGACTCCTCCGCCACCGTCCTCGCGGCCACCGCGAGCAGCGGCGGCGGGGGCGGCGACTACAAGGCGACGAGCCTGGCCGCGTCCTCGCAGTGGGGTGTGGACACCTCGTCGGGCGCGTTCACGTGGAGCTATCCGCTGACGACCCCTCCGGTGCCCGGCGGCCTCCAGCCGACCGTCGGACTGAGCTACAACTCCCAGTCCATAGACGGCCAGACGGCGACCACGAACAACCAGGGCTCGTGGATCGGCCAGGGCTTCACCTACGACCCCGGCTACATCGAGCGCAGCTACAAGGCCTGCGCCGACGACGGCCACGACGACACCAACGGCGACCAGTGCTGGGCGTACGACAACGCCACGATCGCCCTCGCCGGCGGCACCTCGGGCCAGCTGATCAAGGACGACACGACCGGCGCGTGGCGGATCAGCTCCGACGACAACTCCAAGGTCGAGCACCTGACCGGCGCCACCAACGGCGACAACAACGGCGAGTACTGGAAGATCACCACCGGCGACGGCACCCAGTACTTCTTCGGCCTCGACCAGCTGCCGGGCTACGCCAGCGGCAACGAGAAGACGGCTTCTACCTGGACGACCCCCGTCTACGGCGACGACTCGGGCGAGCCCTGCTACAACGCGACGTTCGCCGACGCCTACTGCACCCAGGCCTGGCGTTGGAACCTCGACTACGTCGTGGACCCGCACGGTGACGTCATGTCGTACTACTACGGCACCGAGACGAACTACTACACGCAGGGCCTGAAGACCACCGAGAACGGCAAGGCCTACATCCGCGGTGGCTACCTCAAGCGCATCGACTACGGCCAGCGCGCGGGCAAGGTGTACTCCACCAAGCCGGCCGCGCAGGTCGTCTTCACCACGGCCGAGCGCTGCATCGGCTCCCTGACGGACTGCTCCGCAGCTGCGCTCACGGACTCCACGGCCGCCGACTGGCCGGACGTCCCCTGGGACCAGAACTGCAAGGTCGACACGAAGTGCCCCGGCCAGAACTCCCCGACGTTCTGGACCCGCAAGGAACTGACGAAGGTCACGACGCAGATCCGTACCGGTGACGCGACCTACACCCCGGTCGACGAGTGGAGCCTCACCCACGTCTTCACCGACAACGGCGACGGCTCCAAGTCCCTGTGGCTGAGCAAGATCGACCACACGGGCAAGGTCGGCACCGCTGTGTCCGTGCCCTCCGTGGAGTTGTACGGCAGCCAGCTCGCCAACCGGGTGGACACGACCGGCGACAACCTCCAGCCCTTCTACCGCTTCCGCCTCTCCGGCGTGGTCAACGAGACGGGCGGCGCGCTCAGCGTCAACTACGCCGACAGCCAGTGCACGACGAGCAACGTCCCGGCCGAGGACTCCTCCACCAAGCGCTGTTTCCCGGTGAAGTGGGTTCCGCCGGGCGCTACGGACACGATCGTCGACTGGTTCCACAAGTACGTGGTCGCCTCGGTCGTCCAGACCGACCTCACCGGCGACACCGCCGACCAGGTCACCTCGTACACCTACGGCGGTGACGCGGGCTGGCGCAAGAACCCGGCCGACGGCATCACCAAGGACGAGGACCGCACCTGGAGCGACTGGCGCGGCTACGGCAAGGTCACCGTCGTCACCTCCGACGGCACCAACTCCGCCGCCAACACCAAGACCGAGCACGTCTTCTTCCGCGGCCTCGCCGGTGACGTCGACAAGGACGGCGACGCCCGCTCGGCGACGGTCACCGACTCCAACGGCGTCTCCTACGACGACTCCGACTGGAAGTCCGGCCAGGAACTGGAGACGATCACCTACAACGGCTCCGCGGTCACCGAGAAGTCGGTGACGGTGCCGTGGACGAGCGTGACCGGCACCCAGACGGAGAGCTGGGGTGCCCGCAAGTCCCGCTATGTATCGACGGGTTCGACGGACACGTACACGGCTCTCGCGGTGGGCGGCTGGCGGCACACCAAGTCGACGACGACGTACGACAGCACGACCGGCCGGGCCACCCAGGTCGACGACGACGGCGAGGTCGGTGTCGCCGACAACCAGTGCACCCGCACCGAGTACGCCGACAGCGCGAGCCTGCACCTGTACGCGTACGTCTCGCGGGTGGAGAAGGTCGGCGTCGACTGCTCCTCGACCCCCGACCGCACCAAGGACGTCATCTCCGACGACCTGACGTACTACGACGGTTCGACGACGCTGGGCGCGGCCCCCACCAAGGGCGACGTGACCACGACGAAGCGGCTCTCGGCGTACAGCGGCACGACGGCGACGTACCAGACGACCGCCGTGACGACGTACGACGACTACGGCCGTCCGCTGGTGGCGAAGGACGCGACCACCGCGTCCTCGTCGACGCAGTACACGTCCTCCACCGCCTACACGGACACCTACGGCCTGGCCACCAAGTCGACGGTCACCAACATCGACGGCTGGACCACCTCGACCGAGTACGCGCCGCAGTGGGGCCTGGCGAGCGCCAAGGTCGACATGAACGGCAAGCGCACGGACCTCGCCTACGACGGTCTCGGCCGCCTGGTCTCGGTCTGGCTCCCGGACCGCCCCAAGGCGTCGAGCTTCACCGCCTCCCTCAAGTACGCGTACCTGGTCCGCGGTGACGACGGCCCGACCGCGGTTCAGACGCAGAAGATCCAGGCCGACGGAACGACGTACGGCAGTGAATGGTCGCTGTACGACGGCTACTTGAGGCCCCGTCAGGTGCAGACGCAGGGTGCGGGCGGCGGACGTATGGTCGCCGACACCCTCTACGACGGCTCCGGCCGCGTGGTGCAGGTGAACGACACCTACTACACGTCGGGCGCTCCGTCCGCCACCCTCTTCGATCCGGTCCTCGCCGACCTGGACGCGACGACGGTCACGCAGTACGACGGAGCGGGCCGCACCACGGCCTCGGTCTTCAAGGTCCAGGGCACGGAGAAGTACCGCACGACGTACGCGTACGGCGGCGACCGGGTCACGACGACCCCGCCGACCGGCGGCACGAAGACGACGGTGGTCACCAACGGCCGGGACCTGGCCACGACCCAGATCGCGTACCCGACGGACGGCGACGCGGTCACCACGTCGTACGGCTACAACGCGGCCGGCCAGTTGAAGAAGGTCACGGACGACCAGGGCAACAACTGGTCCTACGAATACGACCAGTTGGGCCGCAAGAAGAGCGCGGTCGACCCCGACACGGGCTCGTCGTCCTTCACGTACGACGAGTTGGACCGTCAGATCTCGGTCACCGTCAACGGCAACAAGACGTCGACGCTCTACGACGAGCTGGGCCGCGCGGTCTCGACCTGGCAGGGCGAGGCGACGACCGGCACCAAGCTCTCGGTGACCAAGTACGACACCGTCGCCAAGGGCGAGTTGTACGGCGTCTACACGTACAAGGACGGCGCGGTCTACTCGTCGGTGACCTATCCGGTCCTCGACGAGACGAACGACTTCAAGCCGACCTCGACGAAGTACTTCCTGTCGAAGACGGCCGAGCCGCAGCTCGGCGGCACCTACGAGTACACGACGCAGTACAACCGCGACGGTTCGGTCCAGGGCGAGGGCCTGCCCGCGGCGGCCGACCTGTCCGGTGAGGCGCTGGGATACGTCTACGACGACCTCCAGCGCCCGGTGGGTCTCAACTCATCGCTGGGAGGCCTGAGTTACGTAACGGACGCGTCGTACTCGCCGACGTCGAACCTGGAGCAACTGGAGCTGTACACCGGTGAGTCCACGGCGAAGAAGACGTGGATCACCAACACCTTCGAGCAGGGCACGGACCGCCTGACCAACTCGCGGGTGGACGTGGAGGGCGCGTCGAGCGTCGCCTACGACGCCGACTACACGTACGACGCCTCCGGCAACGTCCTCTCGATCGCGGACACCCCGACCGGCGGCACGAGCGACGTGCAGTGCTTCACGTACGACGGCCTCCAGCGGCTGTCCGACACCTGGACGTCGTCGGTGACGCCCAACGGCGCGAGCGGCACGGGCAGTTCGGAAGCGGCCTGCTCCTCGGGCGCGTCCTCCTCGACGGTCGGCGGTGTCTCGCCGTTCTGGACGGAGTACGGCTACGACACGCTCGGCAACCGCAAGAGCGAGACCCGCCACGGCCTCAACGGCGCGGCGACGTCGACCCGTTCGTACATCTACGGCGACGGCTCCGGCCCCAACGGCACGGACTCGGGCCCGCACACGGTGTCGTCGGTGACGACGAAGACCGACGCGACGGCCACGACCCCGCAGGTCACCTCCCAGGACACCTACACCTACGACGCGTCGGGCAACACGGCGACGCGGGTCCTGTCCGGCGACACCCAGTCGCTGGCCTGGGACAAGCAGGGCGAGCTGAGCACGGTCACGAACGCCGACGGGACGGTGACGTCGTACAAGTACGACGCGTCCGGTGAGCGGCTTCTCCAGGACGCGCCGACGGAGAAGACGTTCTACCTGCCCGGCATGGAACTCCACTACGACAAGTCCACCGCGAAGGTCACGGCCACCCGGTACTACTCCTTCGGCGGCGCGACGGTCGCGATGCGGGAGGCGGACGGCGTCCACTTCCTCGTCTCGGACCACCAGGGCACGGCGGAACTGGCGGTCGACGCGAAGACGGGCACGACGACGCGTCGGCGCACGGACCCGTTCGGCAACGCGCGGGACGAGTCGTCGTCCTCCTCGACGGGCTGGGTCAACGACAAGGGCTTCGTGGGCGGCACGATCCAGGCGTCCACGGGTCTGACGACGCTGGGGGCGCGGGAGTACGACGCGGATACCGGCCGCTTCATCTCGGCGGACCCGATCGTCGACTACAACGACCCGCAGCAGATCAACGGGTACGCGTACGCGAACAACAGCCCGGTCTCCCACAGTGACGCGTCGGGGCTGCGCCTGGCCGACTGCGATGGCGGCTGGAACGAGTGCGGACCGGGGCGGGCCTTCGCGGCGGCCACCGCCAAGTCGGCGGACACCGGCAGTTCGGGCACGGGCGGCGACGGCTCGACGGACACGTACTCGCCGGCCAAGGCGCAGGCGGACGCGGCCCGCGCGAAGGAGGACGCGGCCAAGGCGAAGGCCATCGCCGTCGCCAAGGAACTCGGCAAGATCATCGCCGACGAACTGGGGATCACGGACGCGCTGGACTGCTTCACGACGGGGAGTCTGGGGTCTTGCGGGGCGACTGTGGCGAATGTCGTCACGTCACTCATCGGCGGCGGTCCGATCGGCAAGCTGGTCTCGAAGTACTTCTGGCGGGTCGACAAGGCGTATGCGCTGGGCAAGCGGATCGTCGGTCTTGGCAAGAAGCTGTGGTCCGGATTCAAGGACTGGAAGAAGAGCAAGAAGGCGGAGGAAGCGGCCGAGACGGCGCTCAAGAAGTGCAACAGCTTCACACCTGACACACGCGTGCTCATGGCCGACGGCACTACCAAAAAGATCGAGGACGTCGATATCGGCGACAAGGTGGTGGCCACAGACCCGGAGACCGGAGAAACCAAAACCGAAACAGTCACAGCCCAGATCAAGGGCAAGGGGCTCAAGCACCTTGTCAAGATCACCATTGATGTCGATGGAAAGAAGGGCACCAAAACCGCATCGGTCACCGCGACCGCGGGTCACCCGTTCTGGGTCCCTGAACTCGGAGATTGGATCGATGCCACAGACCTGGCATCCGGGGAGTCACTTCGCACTCGCGTCGGCACCCGTGTGCAGATCATCGAGGTCAAGCGCTGGACCACACCGCAGGCCACGGTCCACAACCTGACCGTCAGTAATCTGCATACGTACTATGTAGAAGCGGGTGCCACGCCGGTTCTCGTCCACAATGTGGGTGAAGACGACCTGTGCAAGCTGACTCTCGGTCCGTCCCTCAGGGGGCAGACGGCTGAAGGCGTCTCAGCCGAACGAGGTGACAAGGTCCTCAAACACGAGCAGAGGATGATCAACGAGTTCGGCGACCGGAATGGTTGCGCCGCATGCGGAGCAACGAAATCGGGTTATGCGGACAAGCACTGGACCGGTGACCACAACCCGCCGAACAAGCTGAGCCCCGATGGGCCCTGGACTCTCTATCCGCACTGCAAGACGTGCTCACTGAAGCAAGGCGGGATAGTGAACGGACTCAAGCAGGAGTGGTATGACGATTTCCCTGTCAAATTTGATTGAGTCGACCGAGCTGTACGGGGGTGCGATTGCGAGGCTTGACCACGGGCTACTCGTAGTCGCATCGCCTGACAGCGTCGATTCGCATACTGGCTGGGACCCCGCAGTGGACCCGATCCATGCCGGTAGAGACTCGATCTATGTGTCCGCGCAGCAGGCCGCGAGCGGACCGGTGGCAGTGGTGTGTGTCGCTGGTCCGTACGCTCCGCAGGGACTTGAGCTGCTCTTCGCGGGGCGGATCGAGCTCTCGCGCCCCACGCTGTCGATCTGCGATCCCAACGACGTTGTGAATCTGCGTCTGCCGGTCGATGGCGCGGTGAACAGGGTGGAGATCTACGGAGATGCCGCAGACGAGTCCGGTCAGCTCGTGATCGTCCTCACGAACTTGGACGAGTAACGGCGACTTCCTGGAGATCCACTTGGATCCACTTCACGGAGCCTCACCCTGGGATCCAGGGTGAGGCTCCGTGGTCTTTCTGGGGTCGTCCGGAGGCGCAATTCGCTGGGCCGAAGGCGAATGCGGCGGTTCTGTACGACCTTGGTCAGCGCACCCGTCCCTCGAAGCACTCCTTCCTCCCCGGCGCCGCCCCCGTTTTCGCCGCAGGCTCGAAGCAGGCCCGTACGACGGTCCCCGGGCGGGTCGCGGTCATGAGGGTGTAGATGTACGTGTTCGCCTGCTCGGCGGTCGTGACCTTCGCGCGGCGGACGGTGGACGTGCGGCCGGTCACGGTCAGTTCGATGCGGTCGCCGATCCGGGCGCCCCACATCCGCACCCAGCTCGTCCCGCAGTCCCTGCTGTGCCGCAGTTGCAGCCAGGCCCCGGTGGCCGTCCCGTACATGCCCAGGGAGTCCGCCTGGGCGGCGCAGTGCATGGCCTGCGGGTCTCTGCCCGAGCAGGTCGACCCGGGGCACCACTGCCCGACGGCGGTGGTCGAGGACGCGCGCGGTTCGCGGTGGTGGGGGAGCAGCAGCAGGGCGACCACCACACCGGCCACCGCCACCGCACACATGGACCCGAGCGCGGCCAGGGCGGCCACGCCCCGGTGATCCCGGTGCCCCCGGTGACCGGATTCCGTGACCTCCGGTACGGGAACCGGTACCGGCACCCGTACCGGAGCCGGAGGTGGCGGCAGTGGCCTCTCCTCCGACGCGCCGCGGCCGCTCGTCTCCGCCTCCGCGATCTCCCACAGCGCGACGCACCGGCCCTCCGGCTCCCCCGCGAGCTGGCACAGCTCCTCCACCGCCTCCCTCGGGGGCAGGGTCTTGCCGTTGAGGTAGCGCTCCCAGGACGACTTGCTGTACGGCGTCTTCGCGGCGAGGCCCGCCAGGCTCAGGCCGGTGCGCGTCTTCAACTCCCGCAAAGAGGAGTCCAGTTGGTTCATCCTCGGAGGACTTTCCAGGTGTGCGGCCCGACCATCCCGTCCACGTGCAGCCCCGCGTGCTTCTGGAGCGCCTTGACCGCGCCCAAGGTCAGCGGACCGAACTCCCCGTCGATGCCCCCCGGCGAGAAACCCGCCCGACGCAGCAGACACTGCGCCTCGGCCACCTCCACCCCGACGTTGCCGTACACCACGGTGTCCTCCCGGGTGCGGCTGTTGCCCGCGTACCAGAGACCGTCGACACGCTTCAGACGGCAGGTGTACGGCGGCTGCGTCGGCGCCGGCGAGGGGCTCGCCGGCGGGGCGGCGAGCGGGGCCGTGGCCGCCGTAGCGCTGCCGCTGTTGTTGTCGTGGTCGCCGTCGTTGTTGTCGTTCATGATCCGTACGGTGATGAGCACCGCCGAGGAGACGGCCAGCACCAGGGTCACCGCGCCTGCCACGAGGGCGATGAGCAGGGAACGCCCGTGCGGGGCGGCCGGGTTCTCGGCTCCGGCCGAGAGGAGTTCCATGCCCGGCTCCGGCTCCGGCTCCGGCTCCGGCTCCGACTCCGGCTCGGGCTCCGGCTCCCGGTGTTGTGGGGACCCCCAGCCCTCCGCCGCGACCTCGTGGAGTGCGAGCAGCCGGGTCGGATCGTCGTCGCCCGCGATCCGGGCCAGGGCCTCAACGGCCTCTCGGGGCGGCAGAGTCCGGCCGCCCAGGTAGCGCTCCCAGGACTTCGGGCTGTACCCCGTTCTCGCCGCGAGCTGACGGATGCTCAGCCCGCTGTGGTCCTTCAGCCGACGTAGTCGGATCACCAACTGTCTTGCACACGGGTCGAGTTGTGCAGGCAGCTTCTTCCAACGCGACATGTGTCCCCCACTCGCGTTCACTTCAGGGGATCCGCGGTCAACGGCCCCTGTCCCCGGTGGCATTGTGCATGAGGGTCCACGGAGTGCAGCGGCAAAAGGTTCCCGCGCGGGTCGGGAACCGGCCACCGCGCGCCACAGCCGTCCCGCCGTGCCGTCCCGGCGGACCGCGTCCCCGCAGGCCCTGGGAGGTGACGTCCCGCGAGGCCGTCACTTTCGCGGCAACTGTGGCCGCCCTCGTTGGCTGGCCCACATTGTCGTGTCGTCACCCGGCGCCGACACCATCAGGCGCCGAATCGCGACCCGAGGGGGAGCAATGCGATCCAACACTGTGGCGAAGGCGCTCGTCAGCGTCACCGCCGTCGTAGGCCTCGCCGCCGGCAGCCTGGCCGGCGCGAGCGGGGCCTTCGCGGCCACGCACACCGCGAAGCCGGCCGCGGTCACGCAGCCTGTCCAGATCCTGGACACGGTCAACCTTGGCCTGAGCACCGCTCAGGCCAAGGGCGTTCAGCACTGGCTGGCGCAGTACTACCAATACACCGACACGATCGACGGGCAGCTCGGCACCCACAGCTGGCAGGCCATGCAGCGTTTCCTGAAGGCGCACCACGGCTACACCGGCAACATCGACGGCATCGTCGGTGGCGGCACGGTATCCGCGCTCCAGCGCTTCCTGCGCGACAACGGCTGGGGCTACACGGGCAAGATCGACGGCATCGCGGGCTCCGGCACCCAGGCGGCGTTCGCGACCTTCGCCAACTGGTGCGTGAGCGTCTACGGAAGCTGACCGACAGACCGCGGCCCGTCCTCCCCGGGGAGGACGGGCCACGGCCGCGTCAGTCGAAACAGCGACTCGAAAGGGCACCCGCATGCGATCGAATGTTCTGGCCCGGACCCTGGTGGGCGTCACCGCCGTCGTGGGACTCTCCGTGGGAAGCCTGGCGACCGCGGGCACGAGCTTCGCGGCATCCCAGCCCGCTGCCAAGCCGGCGGTGAACGCACCGACCATCGGCATCCCGATCCCGCCGAACAACTTTGGCCTGAGCACGGAACGGGCGAAGAACTGGCAGTGCCGACTGCGCGACAACGGCTACGACCCCGGCCCGATCAACGGGATTCTCGGCTCCGAGAGCTGGCGGGCGGCGCAGACCATGTTCAACGACCTGGGCCTCCGCGCCGGCCCCGTCAACGGAGACCCCGCAACCAACACGCTCGTTCCGCTGCAGCGCTACCTGAACCTCTTCGGCTACGGCCTCACTGTCGACGGGGACGCCGGACTGCGGTTCCAGGCAGCGTTCTCGGACCTCAACTCCACCGGCTGCTGATCCGGCCCGACACGGGACGGTACGGGCCGGTTACCGGTCTCAGAGGCGCTCAGGCGTCCTGATGCCGAGCAGGGCCATCCCCCGCTGCAACGTCCGCGCCGTCAAGTCCACCAGGAACAGGCGGTTCTCGACGACCTCCGGGGCGTTGTCGGGCGACAGCACGTGGCACTGGTCGTAGAACGTCGTGAGCGTGGACGCCAGTTGGTACAGGTACGCCGTCAGCTTGTGCGGGGCGTACTCCTTGGCCGCCTCCGCCACCACCTCGCTGAACTGGTCCAGGTGCAGGCCCAACGCCCGCTCCGCCGGGGCCAGTTCGAGCTCCGGGTGGGCCGACGGCCGGGCCTCGCCCGCCTTGCGGAGGATCGACTGGATCCGGGCGTACGCGTACTGGAGGTACACCGACGTGTCACCGCTCAGCGACACCATCTGGTCCAGGTCGAACTTGTAGTCCCGCACGGCGGACGTCGACAGGTCGGCGTACTTCACCGCGCCGATGCCGACGTCACGGCCGTTGTCGACGATCTCCTGCTCGGTCAGGCCGACCTTCTCGGCCTTGTCCCGGACGACCGCGGTGGCGCGCTGGACCGCCTCGTCGAGGAGGTCCTCCAGCTTCACCGACACACCCTCACGCGTCTTGAACGGCTTGCCGTCCTTGCCGAGGATCGTGCCGAACGCCAACTGGTACGCCGTCACGTCGTCGTTGAGCCAGCCGGCCCGCTTCGCGGTCTCGAAGACCATCTTGAAGTGCAGGGACTGGCGCACGTCGACGACGTAGAGGAGGCTCGTCGCCTTCAGATTGAAGACCCGGTCCCTGATCGCCGACAGGTCCGTCGCCGCGTAGCCGTAGCCGCCGTCGGACTTGCGGACGATCAGCGGGGTCCGCTTGCCGTCCGGGCCCTTGATCTCGTCGAAGAACACGCACAGCGCGCCCTCCGAGATCTCCGCCACCCCGGACTCCTCCAGGAGGCGGCACGTCTCGTCCAGCATGTCGTTGTAACCCGACTCGCCGACGATGTCCGCGTCCCGGATCTCCATGTCCAGCTTCTCGAAGACGGAGAAGAAGTAGATCTTCGACTCGTCCACGAACTTCTGCCAGGCGGCGAGGGTTTGGGGTTCGCCGGCCTGGAGGTCTACGACCCTGCGCCGGGCCCGCGTCTTGAACTCCTCGTCGGAGTCGAAGAGTTTGCGCGCGGCCTTGTAGAGGCGGTCGAGGTTCGACATCGCCTCCTCGCCGGAGATCTCCGCGTCGGCGTGGTCCAACTCGCCCGGGTGTTCGTCCAGATACTGGATCAGCATGCCGAACTGGGTTCCCCAGTCGCCGATGTGATGCCGCCGGACCACCGACTCGCCGGTGAACTCCAGGAGTTGGACAAGGGCGTCACCGATCACCGCGGAACGGAGGTGACCGACGTGCATCTCCTTCGCCACGTTCGGCTGGGCGTAGTCGATGACCGTCGTGCCGGGGTGTTCGGCGAGGGGGACACCGAGGCGATCCGTGTCGTCGGCGTAGCGCTCCGCGAGGTTCCGGGTGATCGCCCGGTCGGTGATCGTCACGTTCAGGAAGCCGGGGCCGGAGACCTCGATGTCCTTGATCACGTCGCCGGTGACCACGTTCGCCACGACCTGGGTCGCCAGGTCCCGGGGGTTGGCCTTGGCCTTCTTGGCGAGGGCGAGGATGCCGTTCGCCTGGAAGTCGGCACGGTCACTCCGTCGCAGCAGGGGGTCCGCGTCGGCCTCCGGCAGGGTTGCCGTGAGGGCGGTCGCGAGGTGCTGGTGGACTTGGTCGGTGAGTGACGTGACCGAGGTCATGGGGACCGTTCTCCTCGTGGGTTTGGTAGACACGGTCAGTATCCCACGGGGGGTACAGCGAGTTTTTCGGGTGCGGGCCCGGTGGGGGCTGGTCGCGCAGTTCCCCGCGCCCCTAAAAGACGCCACCGTCCCCGGGGTGCCTCACAGTCACGGGCTTGGAAAAGGCGTTTTCGTGGATGTGGGCTTGGCTGGGACAATGAAACGGTCAGTCGTGCGACCGTACCGGCTGCCCCGTGCCAGAAAGAAGGACGTGCCGATCGTGGCTCAGAGCACCGAGACCACCGACTGGGTCTCCCGTTTCGCGGATGAGGTCATCGAGGAGTCGGAGCGTCGGGCCCCCGGCAAACCTGTCGTCGTCGCGTCCGGGCTGTCCCCGTCCGGCCCCATCCACCTCGGCAATCTGCGCGAGGTCATGACCCCGCACCTCGTCGCCGACGAGATCCGCCGCCGGGGTCACGAGGTCCGGCACCTCATCTCCTGGGACGACTACGACCGCTACCGCAAGGTGCCCAACGGGGTCGAGGGGACGGACGCCAGCTGGGCCGAGCACATCGGGAAGCCGCTGACCTCCGTACCCGCCCCGGCCGGATCGCCATACCCGAACTGGGCCGAGCACTTCAAGGCCGCGATGGTCGCCTCCCTCGCCGAGTTGGGCGTGGAGTTCGACGGGATCAGCCAGACCGCGCAGTACACCTCCGGCGTGTACCGCGAGCAGATCCTGCACGCCATGAAGCACCGCGGCGACATCGACGCGATCCTCGAGCAGTACCGCACCAAGAAGGCACCGCCGAAGAAGCAGCAGCAGAAGGCCGTCGACGCCGCCGAGTTGGAGGCCGAGGAGGGGTCCGGCGCGGCCGAGGAGGACGACGGCAGCTCCGGTTCCGCCGGGTACTTCCCGTACAAGCCCTTCTGCGGCAGCTGCGGCAAGGACCTCACCACCGTCACGGCGTACGACGACGACACCACCGAGCTGACGTACGTCTGCACCGAGGACGGCTTCACCGAGACCGTCCTGCTCAGCGAGTTCAACCGCGGCAAGCTGGTCTGGAAGGTCGACTGGCCGATGCGCTGGGCCTATGAGGGCGTCATCTTCGAGCCGAGCGGTGTCGACCACTCGTCTCCGGGGTCCTCGTTCCAGGTCGGCGGGCAGATCGTCGGGATCTTCGGCGGCGAGCGGCCCATCGGGCCCATGTACGCCTTCGTCGGGATCAGCGGCATGGCCAAGATGTCCAGCAGCAAGGGCGGGGTCCCCACCCCGGCCGACGCGCTCCAGATCATGGAACCGCAGCTCCTGCGCTGGCTCTACGCCCGCCGCCGCCCCAACCAGTCCTTCAAGATCGCCTTCGACCAGGAGATCCAGCGCCTCTACGACGAGTGGGACAAGCTGGACGGGAAGGTCGCGGAGGGCGCAGCCCTGCCCGCCGACCTCGCCGCGCACTCCCGTGCCGTGCGTACCGCCGCCGGTGAACTCCCGCGCACGCCCCGGCCGATGCCGTACCGGACCCTCGCGTCCGTCGCCGACATCACCGCCGGAGCCGAGGACCAGACGCTGCGCATCCTCAGCGAACTCGACCCCGCCGACCCGCTGTCCACCCTCGACGAGGTCCGCCCCCGGCTCGACAAGGCCGAGGCCTGGATCAACACGCACGTCCCCGCCGACCAGCGGACCGTCGTACGCGAGGAACCCGACACGGAACTCCTCAAGTCCCTCGACGAGCCCTCCCAGCAGTCCCTACGACTGCTGCGCGACGGCCTCGCCGACCACTGGTCCCTGGACGGCCTGAGCCACCTCGTCTACGGCGTCCCCAAGGTCCAGGCCGGCTTCTCCGCCGACGCGACCGCCAAGGAACTCCCGCCGGAGATCAAGACCGCCCAGCGGACGTTCTTCGCCCTCCTCTACCACCTGCTGGTCGGTCGCGACACCGGGCCGCGTCTGCCCACGCTGCTGCTCGCGGTGGGCCAGGAGCGGGTGCGGAGGCTGCTGGGGGAGTAGGAACACCGCAACGACGAAGGGCCCTCTTGCGAGGGCCCTTCGGTCGTTTCAGGCGATGTGTTCTTCTTCGAGTTGTGCTGCGTGACGGGTGGTGAAGCGGCTGACCATCCGGTCGGCGTCGCGTGACGGGATCGTGATGCCGTAGGTCGCTTCCACGTCGTCCCTGAACTGGCCCGAGGTGGGGTAGCCGCTGCCGTTTATCGACTTCTTGAAGACGAGAAAGAAGTCTTCGTCGGTCGGCTCCGTGCCACCCCCCGCTCCCATCTCCCGCATACGACCGGGACCTGCCGGGATCTGGAAGGTACCGGTGTCCTCCATGGAGGGCTCAGGGGCCGGAGCGGGCTCCTCCTCCTGCTGCTGGAACGCCTCCTCCTGCCGGAACGCCTGCTGCTGCGGGAACGGCTGCTGCTGCGGGAACGGCTGCTGTTGCCGTTCGAACCGCTGCTGCTCCTCCTCGTACTGCTGGAACTGCTCGGCCTGCTGCTGCTCCGCGTACCACTGGCGGTAGGCCGAGTCCGGGTCGTACGTCGGGTCGTAGCCGCCCTGGTACGCCACCGTCTGCGGGTCCCGCGCCTGGAGCCACTGGCTCTGCGGCTCGGGGCGGTCCGCCGGCTGCTCGGGCTGCTGGTGCGCCTCGACGGCGGGGAGCTGCTCGCGGACCGGTGCCGGGGCGTTCTGGACGGCCGGTGCCGCCGGCTGCTCCGGCTCGCGAGCCGGCTCCAACTGCGGGGCGGGGGGCAGCAGTACGGGTTCGATGCCCGCCGCGGCCAGGCCCGAGGGGGCCGTCTCCGCGAGGGGGACGCCGTAGCGGGCCAGGCGCAGCGGCATCATCGACTCCACCGGGGCCTTGCGGCGCCAGGCGCGGCCGAAGCGGGAGTGCAGGCGGGCCTGGTAGACGAGGCGGTCCTGCTCCAGCTTGATGACCTGCTCGTAGGAGCGCAGCTCCCACAGCTTCATGCGGCGCCAGAGCAGGAACGTCGGGATGGGCGAGAGCAGCCAGCGGGTGAGGCGGACGCCCTCCATGTGCTTGTCGGCCGTGATGTCGGCGATCCGGCCGATCGCGTGCCGGGCCGCCTCGACGGAGACCACGAACAGGATCGGGATCACCGCGTGCATGCCGACACCCAGCGGGTCCGGCCAGGCCGCCGCGCCGTTGAACGCGATCGTCGCGACCGTCAGCAGCCACGCCGTCTGACGCAGCAGCGGGAAGGGGATCCTGATCCAGGTCAGGAGCAGGTCGAGGGCGAGCAGGACGCAGATACCCGCGTCGATGCCGATCGGGAAGACGTACGCGAAGTTCCCGAAGCCCTTTTTCAGGGCGAGTTCGCGCACGGCGGCGTACGAACCGGCGAAGCCGATACCGGCGATGACGACCGCACCGGAGACCACCACGCCGATGAGCACCCGGTGCATACGTGTGAGCTGAATGGGCGCGGACACCCGGACTCCCCTCCCCTTACATGTTGTTGCGCGCAACAGGGTGGCACATGTGTGCGGCGTCCTGGGTGCCGGTCTGTCAGGAGCCCGGCCCGCGAAGGGGCCGGGCTCCGTCAAAACGCTTCATTGACCTGCGAGTTGAGGCCCGAACGTGATGTGGATGTGACGGTCAGCTCTTCTTCGTGGCCGACGGGGAAGGAGAGGCGCTCGCGGTCTTGGAGGGCGAGGAGGACGGGGAAGAGGGGGAGGCGCCCGTGTCGCTTCCGGTGCCGCCGCCCGTGCCGTTGGCCGACGTGACCGCCGCCACCGCCTCCTTCACGGCCTTCTCCGCCGCCTTCGTCAACGTGTCCGCGCTCGGCGCCTTCTCGCCCGCGAGGCCCGCGCCGTTGTAGTCGATCGTGACGACCACGTTCTCGATCCGCGCCACCACCGTCTGCTGCTTGAAGGCGCCTTCCTTCTTCTTCAGGTCGTAGCGCACCGCCGTGGCCTCGTCGCCCGCACCCGCGACCGGCGCCGACTTGGCGTTCTTCGCGCCGGTGACGGCCTGCGCCTCCTGCACCTGCTTCGCGTAGTACGCGGCGGCCAGCTTGTCGCCCTCGCCCTGCGTCTGCGAGGAGTCGAACCGCAGCAACGACACGTTCAGCCAGCGGAACTGCGAACCCTTGACCCCGTTGTTGTCCAGGCTCGTCCAGGAGCAACTGCCGCGCGACGCCACGTCGCTCGACGTGCCCTCCTTGCCGGACTTGGCGCCCTTCGGCACCAGTGCGGTCAACGTCTTCTTCGACAGCACCGCACACGGCTCGGGCAGCTTCTGGTATGCCGCCGCCTGCACCGTCGGAGCGGCGGTCGCGTCGGCGGACGTCGTCGCACCGAGGCCCGCCGTCTCCTTGCCCGCGCCGTCGCCGGAGCCGGAGTCCGAGGAGCAGCCGGCCGCGATCAGCATCACCGGGACGGCGGCCACGCAGACAAGGAGGCGGCTCAGACGCTTCGCCCGCTGCTGGTCACTGTGCTCTCGCTGTGCTGGTTGATGCATGGTTCCTTCACTCATGACGCTCGTGGTTCCTGCCGTCGGATCGGGTCCGAGGGGCCACGGTACGCGGTGAGTCACCTGTGCGGTCTCCGTTCACGGGCTTTGCGGGCCCCCGCGAACGGCCCTCCCGAACGCCCTAACCGTTGAGCGAGTCGGCCAGCTGCGCGGCCAGTTTCCGCGCCCTGTCCTGCATCTTCTGGCTGTCCGGCACGACACCGACGGTCGCCGACTGCTCCTCGTACTCGATGGTCACAATCACGTTGGACGTGCGAAACACCACAGTCACCGTGCGCTGCCGCGCCGTCGAACCCGAACTGCTCAACGCGTCGTCGAGGAACGCCTCGTCGCCGAGATCGGAGAGGGTGCGGGGCTGGAGTCCGGTGGGGGAGGCGGAGACGGAAGAGGAGGCGGAGGTCGAGCCGGAGGCGGACGTGGAGGACGAGGTCGAGGAGGTGGCGGAGGACGATGGGGTGGCGGAGGCGGAACTGGAGGGCGTCGCGGAATCCGACGCCGATCCGGACCCGGCCCCGGACGCCGATGCCGAGTCCGACCCCGACGCGGAGTCCGACGCCGTGGCGCTCGCCGTCGGCTCCGGGAGATCCGCCGCCGTCTGCTTCGTCGCGAAGATCGTCTGCGCCTGGTTGTCGTCGCTCACGGCGTTCTCGTAGGACACCACCCGCTCGAAGTCGACCAGCAGATGGTCGGTCGCGTCCGTGGACTCCACCTTCCACCGGCAGCCCACCTTGCGGTCCGTGTCGTACGTCAGCGTCGCCTCGCCCGCGTACGCCGTCTCGCGCTGCTCCGCGTCCGTGATCTGCTTGATGCCGGGGAGCAGGGAGTCCAGCGTGCCGTGGCCGACCACGCCGCAGGGCTCCGGAAGCGTGCGGTACTTGCCGGGCTGGGCCACCGCCGTCGCCGTACCGGCCTCGCCCGGGTTCGCGTCGTCCGTCGTACCGCTGTCGGCCGAGCCGCTCGTGCAGCCGGCCAGCAGCGCCACGAGGAGCGCGGCGGTGCCGGGTACGTAGGCCTTCCGCTGCACGGTCGGGCTCCTCTCGACGGGGTGTCGGGTGGGTGTCGGACGGTTGCGGGGTGGGGGGTGGCGGCTGTGTTCCGCGCCCCTCGACCCCTTCAACGATCCAGGGTCTGCCAGTGTCCCCGCTGGTTAATCGCTTGCCGCACCGGGGGACCCCCTGGAGACAATGTCTATCGCACGTACAGCTGTTGACGCCGGTCCGCTGTCCCTTTCGTTGACCTTGGCGCCGGTTTTGCGATGTATGGCTTTTGAGCTTTTTTGATTACCCACGGGGGAATGAGGACGATATGTCGTACGTGGAAATGCCGGGCGCGAAGGTCCCGATCCGCATGTGGGCCGACCCGGCGTCGGTCGAGGAGGGCGCGCTCCAGCAGCTGCGCAACGTCGCGACCCTGCCGTGGATCAAGGGCCTGGCAGTCATGCCGGACGTGCACTACGGCAAGGGTGCGACGGTCGGTTCGGTCATCGCGATGCAGGGCGCGGTGTGCCCGGCGGCGGTGGGGGTCGACATCGGCTGCGGAATGTCCGCGGTGAAGACGTCACTCACGGCGAACGATCTTCCCGGCGATCTGTCGCGGCTGCGGTCGAAGATCGAGCAGGCGATTCCGGTGGGGCGGGGGATGCATGACAGTCCTGTGGAGCCGGGGCGGTTCTACGGGCTGGCTACTGGGGGGTGGGACGACTTCTGGGGGCGGTTCGACGGGGTTGCCGAAGCGGTCAAATTCCGTCAGGAACGTGCACAAAAGCAGATGGGAACGCTCGGATCCGGAAACCACTTCACAGAAGTGTGCATAGATGGCGATGGTTCGGTCTGGCTCATGCTCCACTCCGGATCCCGGAACATCGGCAAGGAACTGGCCGAGCATCACATCGGTACGGCCCAGAAGCTCCCGCACAACCAGGGCCTGGTCGACCGTGATCTCGCCGTCTTCATCGCGGACACCCCGCAGATGGCGGCGTACCGCAACGACCTGTTCTGGGCGCAGGAGTACGCGAAGTACAACCGCACGATCATGATGGCGCTCCTGAAGGACGTGATCCGCAAGGAGTTCAAGAAGGCGAAGCCGACCTTCGATGCCGAGATCTCGTGCCACCACAACTACGTGAGCGAGGAGCGGTACGAGGGCGTCGATCTGCTGGTCACCCGTAAGGGAGCGATCCGCGCCGGCTCCGGCGAGTACGGGATCATCCCGGGCTCGATGGGCACCGGCTCGTACATCGTGAAGGGCCTCGGCAACGAGAAGTCCTTCAACTCGGCCTCGCACGGCGCCGGTCGGCGCATGAGCCGTAGCGCGGCCAAGCGTCGCTTCTCGGTGAAGGACCTGGAGGAGCAGACACGGGGTGTGGAGTGCCGTAAGGACTCCGGCGTCGTGGACGAGATCCCGGGCGCGTACAAGCCGATCGAGCAGGTCATCGATCAGCAGCGGGACCTTGTCGAGGTCGTGGCGAAGCTGAAGCAGGTCGTGTGCGTGAAGGGCTGAGCTCCGCAGCTCCGCAACTCCTCTGAGATCGCTGTGAATTCGCGGCCTATTGCTGTGGATTTCCGTCGCCGTCGCACGTCAAATGCGTTCTCCATTCACGCGCTCGATCAGCGAAAGCATTGGTTGCACGCGCCCCTCATTGCTGGCCTCGAAATTCGCTGTGATGCTGCCCGGGTGTTAGCCAACCCCCACCCGCAGCGTCTCGGAGGACAGCACATGCTTGAGCGGCAGCAGAATCAGAGTGAGTTGAGCCGGCGGACCGTGGTGGCCGCCGGGGCGGTCGGCGTCCTTGCGGCGACCGCCCTCGGCAGTGCCACCTCGGCCCAGGCCGCCACGAAGGCTTCCGGCGGGCTGAAGGTCGGTGTCGGCAAGGCCGCGTTCACGCCCGCCGCCTCGCTGTTGCCGCTGGACAACTTCACCGCCGTGCACGACGACCTGAACGTCCGTGTCCTGCTGGTGGAGTCCGGGTCCCGGAGTATCGCGCTGGCCGTGCTGGACCTGACCTCGATCAGCGCGGAGGCGATCGCGCTGATGCGGGACGCCATCACCGCGGCGACCGGTATCGCCGCCGCGGACATCATGGTCACCGTCACGCACTGCTTCTCCGCGCCGCATGTGCAGGCGAGTTCGTCCTCGGCCGGGGCCGCCGCGTATGTGCAGAACATCGTCGGCGCCACCAAGTCCGCCGTCGCCGACGCCGTGAAGAACCTCCAGGACGCCGAGGTCGGCTACGGCTCCGGTCGAGTTGACGTCAACGTGAACCGCAACGTCCTCACCGCCGACGGCTATTGGCTCGGCGTGAACGAGCAACTGCCCTCGGACAAGGGCGTGTACGTCGCCCGGTTCAACGACCTCGACGGCAACCCGATCGCAGTCCTGGCCAACTACAACGTGCAGTCGTGCGTGATGCAGGACTCCGTCATGGCCGACGGCACCTTGCCGATCACCGCCGACCTCGCCGGCGCGGCCATGACGCACGTCGAGGCGCAGTACCCCGGTGCCGTCGGGTTCTGGCTGGTGGGCGCGTGCGGTGACCAGTTCCCGGCGTACCGCTCGAAGCGGTACACGATCGACAAGGACAAGGGCTGGACCTACGGCGTCGATCTGCACTACGCCGGGTTCGCGCTGCTGACCGCGCAGGGCGAGCGGCTCGGGAACGAGATCGTGCGGGTGGCGCAGGGGATCGGCAAGTACGAGAGCGGTAAGCAGGTCGTGGTGCGGCTGGTCACCGACGACATCACCACGACCCAGGTCACCGGCCCGCAGGCCGGCGCGCCCACCAAGACCGTCACCTTCACGCCCACCGGCACCGCCCAGGTGCCGCTCTGGGTCTTCCAGGTCGGCAAGGGTGTCTTCGCGGGTGTGGAGCCGGAGTTGTCCACCACGACCGCGACCTCGATCCGTGAGAACTCGTCCTTTTCCAGCACGTTCGTCATGTCGATGTTCGAGGGCGGCGCCAAGAACATGCCCGACAAATGGAATTTCAACCACGTCACTTATGCGGCGGTCGACGGCTTCTATATCGAGGGCACCGCGGAGAAGGCGGCCTCCCGAATCGGGCGCATTATCAAGTCCCTGAACTGAGGTGTGGAAAATGACGACAAGGCGCGCCTTCTTAGCGCGGGTTCTGGGTTCCTCGGCAGTGGTTGTGTCGGGGCTGGCGGCCTGTGACTCGGGTTCGGACGACTCCGGGAGCGGCAGCGGCCATGTCAAAGGTGCCACCGCGATCACCAAGGTCTACGGCGACGGCCAGAAGTTCATCGCGGTGGCCGTCGAGTACGACACCGAGATCGACACGTCCAAGCTCTCGGTGTCCTCCTTCAAGGTCGAGGGCCGTACGGTCACCAAGGTCTACGCCAACTCCCGCGCGGCGACGGCCGATCAGGGCACCGACGGCACGTACGTCATCGTCGAACTGTCTCCCGACGACGACAGCGCCCTGCTGTGGGGAGGCGTGGGGTCGGGCGGCGGGGGCGCGCCGGGGACCGCTCAGCCGTCGGTCTCGGTCTCGGTCTCGGCCTCGGAGTCGAGCGAGCCCTCGGCGTCCTCTTCGAGCAGCCCCTACGTCATCCCCGGTCCGCAGGTGGGCTCGACGGGCGGACCGGCCACCATCAAGGCGGCTAAGGGCACTGTCACCCAGGCCGGCACCGTCACGACCACCGGCGGCACCGGCTACGCCGCGGGTGACACCAAGGTCACCACCAGCAGGACGGTGAACCTGATCGTCGACGACTTCGAGCAGTTCACGTACAAGGACTCGAGGACCGGCAGGTCGCTGCCCTACAACCTCTACATCCCCAAGGACTACGACCGGACCAAGTCCTATCCGCTCGTCCTCTTCATGCACGACGCGAGCCTGATCACCACCACGGTGCGGGCGACGCTGGTGCAGGGCCTGGGCGCGGTGTGCTGGGCAGCCCCCGAGGACCAGGCCGAGCGCCCGGTGTTCGTGCTGGCGCCCCAGTACCCGGAGGTGGTCGTCGGCGACGACTACAAGCCGACGACGCTCTTCGACACCACGGTCGACCTGGTCAGGTCACTGACCGCGAAGTACAGCATCGACACCGATCGCCTGTACTCCACCGGCCAGTCCATGGGCGCGATGATGACCCTCGGCCTGAACATCAAGTACCCCGACCTCTTCGCGGCCTCATGGGTCGTCGCCGGGCAGTGGCCCGCCGCCCAGGCCGCGCCGCTGGCGAAGAAGAACCTCTGGGTCACCGTCTCGCAGGGCGACACCAAGGCCTGTCCCGGAGAGAACGCCATCATGGCTGTGGTCGAGAAGGCCGGGACGAAGGTCGGCCGCGCGGTCTGGGACGGCCGGTCGACGGCGGCGGAGTTCGCCGCGGACGTCAGGGCCATGGCGGCCAAGGGCACGACGGTCAACTACGCCACGTTCAAGAAGGGTTCGACCCTGGCCGGAGGGAAGGCCAATGCGCACGGCGTCGAGCACAACTCGACGTGGCCGATCGCCTACACCATCGAGGACATCAGGGCGTGGATCTTCCAGCAGCGGAGGGCCAAGTAGTAGTGGAGCGACAACTGGCGGGCCGCGCCTACTTGTTCGGGGCGTGCGTCACCGCGTAGATCATCACGAAGGCGATGAGGTGGATGCCGAAGAGGAAGTAGCCGAGGAAGTACCAGACCTTGCGCTCGTTCCTGGTCTCCTCGGCCAACCGGCGCTTGTCCAGGGCCTCTTGGGAGTTGTCCGGGCCAACTGGACTGGCCGGGCCGCCCGCTTCGTCGGGCATCACAGCTCCCTGTGGACCTTGGTGTTCGAGGCCTGGGCGCGGGGGCGGACGACGAGGAGGTCGATGTTGACGTGGCTGGGGCGGGTGACCGCCCAGGTGATGGTGTCGGCCACGTCGTCGGCGGTGAGGGGCTCGGCGACGCCCGCGTAGACCTTCGCCGCCTTCTCCGCGTCGCCGCCGAAGCGGGTCAGCGCGAACTCGTCCGTCTTGACCATGCCGGGCGCGACCTCGATGACCCGCACCGGGGTGCCGACGATCTCCAGGCGCAGCGTCTCGGCGAGGACGTGCGCGCCGTGCTTGGCGGCGACATAGCCCGCGCCGCCCTCGTACGTGCCGTGTCCCGCCGTGGAGGAGACGACCACGACCGTGCCGTCGCCGCTCGCGGTGAGGGCGGGGAGCAGGGCCTGGGTGATGTTCAGGGTGCCGAGGACGTTCGTCTCGTACATCGTGCGCCAGTCGGCGGGGTCGCCGGTCGCGACGGGGTCGGCGCCGAGTGCACCGCCCGCGTTGTTGATCAGGACGCCGATGGTCTTGAAGGCGGTCGCGAACTCGTCGACGGCAGCGCGGTCGGTGATGTCCAGGGCGTACGCCGTGGCCTGGCCGCCGGTGGCGTTGATCTCCTCGGCGAGCGCTTCGATGCGGTCCTTGCGGCGGGCGGTGACGACGACGCGGTAACCGGCCGAGGCGAGCTGCCGGGCGGTGGCGGCGCCGATTCCACCGCTCGCCCCGGTGACGACCGCGATACGGGAGGCGGCGGACGGTGCGGCGGTGGCCATGAGCTGCTCCTCGGGACGGATCAACGAGATCGATCGTATGGATCAACGAGATCGGGTGAACGAGATCGTATGTACGACTCCGTCCAGGATAGGGGGCCGGTTCCGGGGGGCCGGGTCAGTTCCCCCTGGGCGCCCACATGATCACGGCCATCCCGGCCAGGCAGATCAGGGCGCCGGTGATGTCCCAGCGGTCGGGCCGGTAGCCGTCCGCGACCGCGCCCCAGGCCAGCGAGCCGGCGACGAAGATCCCGCCGTAGGCCGCGAGGATGCGGCCGAAGTGGGCGTCGGGCTGGAAGGTGGCGACGAAGCCGTAGACGCCGAGGGCCATGATCCCGCCGCCGATCCAGAGCCAGCCGCGGTGTTCGCGCACCCCCTGCCAGACCAGCCAGGCGCCGCCGATCTCGAAGACGGCGGCGACGACGAAGAGGGCTGCGGAGCGGAGGACGAGCATGGTCGCCATCGAATCACGCGGCCTGTCACCTGATGGACGGCGCCTGTCGCACGCTCCGCGTGGGATACATCCGTACGACCACGGTGGCGTGGTGCAAGGGCGCGGCGTACTACTGAGGAGCGGATGGCATGCGGGTACTACGGGTACTACGGATTCTTGCGGTAGGGGCTGCCGCGCTGGCGGTGACGGGCGCGGCCCCCGGGCCGGCGGGTCACCCGGATGTCCCGGGCCCGGAGGCGGATCTCGCCTATCACGGCTCCGCGTCCATGACCGGCGGCCGGGTCGACGTGCGGTTCACCCCGCGCAACCACGGCCCGTCCGCGGTGCCCGACGCGACCGTACGGCTGCGCTGGTCGAAGCCGCTCGCGGACGCGCAGACGCTGCCGACGGGGTGCGCGCGGTCGGGGGAGCGGGTGGTGGTGTGCCGGACGGGCGCGCTGGCCGCGGACGCGGTGGGCGAGCGGATCGAGCTGCGGGTACGGCTGCGGGACGCGTCCTCCGAGGTGCTGCTGGAGCTGGACACGGTGTGGGGCGGGGGCGCGGTGGACGGGAACCGGGCCAACGACCAGCAGCGGGTGCTGGTCCTGGACACCGGTGACACGTACTACTTCTGAGCCCCACCCCTAGTACGGCGGAGCCAGGCCCGCGAGCGCGTCGTACGATCTCGATCTCCGCACGGCACCCACGGCACGTACGGAACGGCACAGGCGACGAGGGGTACGACATGTCCGGGAACGCGCGGGCGCGGCTGCTGGACGAGTTGTCCTCCGTATCGCGCCGGTACATGGCGTCGTACGCCCTGTTCAACCAGGCCGTCGCCGACCGGCTGGGGCTGCACCCCACCGATCTGCAGTGCCTGAACCTGCTCGCGCTGGAGGCCGGGCCCGTGACCACGGGCCGGGTCGCCGAGCTGACCGGCCTGACGACGGGGTCGGCGACCCGGCTCGTGGACCGGCTGGAGCGGGCCGGGTACGTCGTCCGGGAGCGGGACGGGGAGGACCGGCGACGGGTCCTGGTGGCGACGGTGCCGGAGAAGATCACCGAGTTCGGACGCATGTGGAACCGGCTGGGCGGCGGCTGGTTCACCCTCTTCGACGAACTGGACGACACCGAACTCGCCGTGATCGTCGGGCACATGAGGCGGACGGTGGAGTTCAGCGGGCGGCAGATCGCGCGGTTGCGGGCGGGGGAGGTCTAGCGGGAGGTCCAGCGCCCTGACGTGCCCCTAGGGGGAGGCTCCACCCTTCGTCTCCACCCGGATTTCCACCCGTGGGTCCGGGAGCTTTTTCGGCTTCGGCGGGAGAGTCGGTCTCAGGAAAACGCGCGGCGGGCTCACCGCCGGAGACCGAGGAGTGGGACGTCATGACGGACATGGAGCAGGCGCTGACGATCAGCGGGGGCATCTTCGCGGTGATGATGCTGACGCAGTACGGGCGCCGGAAGTACGACCTGCACAAGGTGCTGATGCCGATCGGCACGGTGTCGGCGGTCGGGTACTTCTATCTGCGGGGGATGCCCACGCAGCACGTCGACGTGGTCGTCTATCTGGTGGGTGCCGCGATCGGGCTGGCCTGCGGGGTTGTCGCCACCTTCACCACCGGCGTGGAGCGCGACCCGGGCTCGGGCCGTGTGTACACCCGGTGCGGTGCGGGGTTCGTGGCGATCTGGACGGCGGTGGTCGCCCTGCGCGTCGCGTTCATCTACCTGGCCGAGCACAACACCTGGTTCCGCGACCACCTCGGCACGTTCATGGTGGAGCACCAGATAGTGCAGGACGCCATCGCACCGTTCTTCGTCATCATGGCGCTGGCCATGGTCCTCACCCGGGTGTTCCTGCTGCTGGCCCGTGTGCGGCTGCTGCCGGCCGGGGTCCAGGGGGCGGCTCTCACCCTGGGGTCTTCACCAGTCCGTGGATGAACGCGTACTTCACGGCATGCGCCCGGTCCCGCAGATGCGCTTTGGAGAAGAGGTTGTTGATATGCGTCTTCACCGTGGCCTCGCTCACCACCAGCCGCTCGGCGATCCCCCGGTTGGTGAGGCCCTCACCGATCAGCGTGAGCACCTCGATCTCCCGGGGGGTGAGATCCGGGGCGAGTCCCGTGCCCGTACGTTCGACGGGGGCACCGCCCCGCGCGGCGGCGGCGACGAGCCGGTCCCGTACGGCGGGGTCGAGCACGGACTGCCCGGCCGCCGCGACCCGCACCGCGCGGGTGATGTCCTGCCGGCCGGATTCCTTGGTGAGGTAGCCGCGGGCACCGGCACCGAGCGCGGCGAGGATGTACTCCTCGTCGGCGAAGGTGGTGAGCACGACGACGGCGACCTGCGGGAACCGCTCGGTGACCAGCCGGGTGGCCTCGACCCCGTCCATCCGCGGCATGTTGAGATCCATCAGGATCACATCGGGCGAGTACGCCTCGGCGGCCAGCACGGCCTCCCCGCCGTCCTTCGCCGTCGCCACGACCTCCACGCCGGGCTGCAGATCCAGTACGGTCGCCAGCGCCTCGCGGACGGCGGTCTGGTCGTCGGCCACCACCACCCGCACCGTGGGCTGTTGCTCGCCCGGTCCCTGTCCTTGGCCCTGTCCCGGTTCCTGTCGCTCGTCGCTCATCCGGGGATCACCACGCGCACCTGCCATCCTCCTGCGTCGTCGCCGTCCACGATCGGCCCGGCCGTGACCGTGCCGCCCACCAGGTCGAGGCGCTCGCGCATCCCGACCAACCCCATCCCGCTCCCCGCACCGGCCAGTGGCCGCGAACCCTCCGTCGGCGGCGCGGAGTTGACCACCTCGAAGACGGTCTCGTCCGGGCGGTGCTCCAGGCGCATGCGGACCTGGGCGCCGGGTGCGTACTTGTGCGCGTTGGTCAGCGCCTCCTGGGCGCAGCGCACGATCACCTGGGCGAGGCGGACGGGCAGTTCACGCGGCGGCCCGTCGACGGTCAGGGTACCGGCGTCGGAGACGGAGCCGAGCATGGACCGCAGCGTCTCCACCAGCGGCAGCGCGTCCTCCCGCAGGTCCCCGACCGTGCGCTGCACCTCGGTGAGCCCCGAGCGCACCAGGCTCTGTGCCCGCTGGGCGGCCTGCCGGGCCCGTTCGATGTCACCGGACTCCAACAGGGCGTCGGTGACCTCCAGTTGCATGTTCACCCCGGCCAGCGAGTGGGCCAGTACGTCGTGCACGTCCCGGGCGATCCGGGCCCGTTCGGCGAGCGCCTCGGCCCGTGCCTCGGCCCGCGAGGCCAGCTCGGCCTGCTCGGCGGCGGCCCGCGCGGAGCGCAACGCCTCGGTGTGGGCGCGGTTGGAGAGGCCGACCAGCACCGTGATCCCGCTGAAGGCGCCCACCATCCACGAGGTGCCGTGGCCGCCCCACGGCAGGAGCAGCACCCCGGCGCACAGGGCGCTGGTGGCCGCCGCGAAGGGCAGCGAGCAGCGGCTGTCGAGCCGGTATCCGGCGTGCCCGGTGACGAAGTACGCGAACAGGGCCGCCGCACCGGAGCGGTCAAGACCCATCAGCGCCGCCGCCCCGGCCGACCAGACGCACAGCACCGCGAGCTGCGGGCCGGGCCCCAGCCGTCCCTCGGGGATCAGCCGCGTGCACATCATCAGTGAGACCAGGACGAGCAGACACAGCACCGCGAGCCCGGTCCCGGACAGGCCGATCGGCCGCACCACGAGCGCGGCCACGGTGATACCGACGACGGTGCCGAGGACCTGGATGGGGTTGTTGTCCGCCGTGAACCACCGGATCGCGGCCTGAGCTCGGTTCATCAGGTCCCAGTCTCCACTGTCCTCCGGCCGCTGCCCACTGTCCTCCGGGCGCTGTCCACTGTCGTCCGGGCGCTGCGAAAGCTACCAGCGTGCGGGTGTGGGCCCGTCGGCGGTGGTCAGCGCGCGCCCGGCGCTCCTTGCACGCCCTGCACGCCCTGCACACCCTGCACGCCCTGCGCGTACGCCGTCGGTGTCACCCCGACCGTCGCCGTGAAGTCCCGGACCAGGTGGGCCTGGTCGGCATAGCCGAGGTCGGCGGCCAGTCCCGCCCAGTCCACGGGCTCCTCGGCGCCCGCCCGCTCCAGGGCCTCGTGGATGCGGTACCGCAGGATGACCCACTTGGGGCCGACACCGACGTACGCGGCGAAGAGGCGTTGCAGCAGTCGTACGGAGAGGCCTTCGGCGTGGGCGAAGTCGGTCACGCGGCGGATGGTGCGGTCGGCGCGGATGCGGTCGACCAGGGTGGTCGCGAGCTCGGCCTGCGGATCGGGGCGGAGATCGAGGGCGAGGAGGAAGGAGTCCAGGGCGGTGACGCGGGCGGCGTCGTCGGCGGGGTCGAGGATCGTGCCGGGGTCGATGTCCGGGAGCACGTCGGGTTGCCGGACCCGTAGCCCGGTCCACTCCGACACGGGCCGGTCGGGGGCGACGGCACGGAAGGCGCCGGGCCGGAACTTGATCCCGCAGACCCGCCCCTTCCCCTCCAGCTTCTGCGCGAAGAGACCGTGCGGGATGCCCGCGATCTCGACGAAGGCGTCCTCGCCGGCGAGCCGCTGGAAGACGATGTGCACGGCCGGGTGCGGGACGACGTGCGAGACGTAGGGCTCGGTCAGGTCCCAGTCGATCAGCCAGTAGTGCTCGATGTACGGGCGGAGGGGCTCGGCGGGTTCGGGGCGGCGGAAGTGCACGCGGGTGAGGAGCTCGGCGGGGTCGACGATTCCGCGGGTGTCGTCGGCTGTCCTCCGGGTGTCGCGGTGCGGGGCGGCCATGTACGGATCGTAGGTCCGCCCACTGACAGCGCGCGGAATATGTGTGAGGGGGCGGCCGTTGGAGGGTATAGTTGAATAATCAACAACCTGGAGGGTGAACGACCATGCAGTTCGGGATCTTCAGCGTCGGCGATGTCACACCGGACCCGACCACCGGACGGACGCCGACCGAGCGTGAGCGCATCAAGGCCATGGTCGCCATCGCGCTGAAGGCCGAGGAGGTCGGGCTCGACGTCTTCGCGACCGGTGAGCACCACAACCCGCCGTTCGTGCCCTCGTCGCCCACCACGATGCTCGGCTTCATCGCCGCCCAGACCGAGAAGCTGATCCTCTCCACCTCCACCACCCTCATCACCACCAACGACCCGGTGAAGATCGCGGAGGACTTCGCGATGCTCCAGCACCTGGCCGACGGCCGGGTGGACCTGATGATGGGCCGCGGCAACACCGGCCCGGTGTATCCGTGGTTCGGCCAGGACATCCGCCAGGGCATCAACCTGGCGATCGAGAACTACGCTCTCCTGCGCCGCCTGTGGCGCGAGGACGTCGTGAACTGGGAGGGCAAGTTCCGCTCCCCGCTCCAGGGCTTCACCTCGACGCCGCGCCCGCTGGACGACGTACCGCCGTTCGTCTGGCACGGCTCGATCCGCAGCCCCGAGATCGCCGAGCAGGCCGCCTTCTACGGCGACGGCTTCTTCCACAACAACATCTTCTGGCCGGCCGACCACACCAAGCGCATGGTCGAGCTGTACCGGGAGCGGTACGCGCACTACGGCCACGGCACGCCGGAGCAGGCGATCGTCGGGCTCGGCGGCCAGGTCTTCATGCGCAAGAACTCGCAGGACGCGATCCGGGAGTTCCGCCCGTACTTCGACAACGCGCCGGTCTACGGCCACGGGCCCTCCCTGGAGGACTTCACCGACCAGACCCCGCTGACCGTCGGTTCCCCGGAGGAGGTCATCGAGAAGACCCTCGCGTTCCGGGACTACGCCGGTGACTACCAGCGCCAGCTGTTCCTGCTGGACCACGCCGGGCTGCCGCTCAAGACGGTCCTGGAGCAGCTCGACCTGCTGGGCGAGGAGGTCGTACCGGTCCTGCGCAAGGAGTTCGCGGCGAACCGTCCGGCGGACGCACCGGAGGCCCCGACGCACGAGTCACTAAAGTCCGCCAAGGCAGCCGATTCCGCCCAGTCCGCTCAGGAGGTGACCGTCGCATGAAGCTCGTAGTCGTCTCGGCGGGGCTGAGTGTTCCCTCGTCCACCCGTCTGCTGGCCGACCGGCTGGCGGCGGCGGTGGACGGGCGGACCCCCGTCGACATACAGGTCGTGGAGCTGCGTGACCTCGCGGTCGAGATAGCGCACAACTTCACCAACGGCTTCGCCGGCCGTTCGCTCGCCGCCGTGCTGGACGCGGTGACGGAGGCGGACGGGCTGATCGTGGTGACACCGGTGTTCTCGGCGTCGTACAGCGGACTGTTCAAGTCCTTCTTCGACGTACTGGAGAAGGACGCGCTGGCCGGAAAGCCGGTGCTCATCGCGGCGACGGGCGGCAGTGCCCGCCACTCCCTGGTACTGGACCACGCCCTGCGCCCGCTGTTCGCCTACCTGCGCGCCGTGGTCGTCCCGACCGGGGTCTACGCCGCCTCGGAGGACTGGGGTGCGGAGGGCCTGCCGGAGCGGATCGAGCGGGCGGCGGGGGAGCTGGGGGCGCTGATGAGGGGTCTGTCGACAGCGAGCCCGGCGAAGCAGCCGACGGTCGTACCGTTCGCGGAACAACTGGCGGCGCTTTCTCCTTCGGCTTCTCAGCGCAGGCCGGCACAATCCAGCCCGTCCGGCGTTTGAGGACGAGGCCCCTTCAGGGCCGATGGGGGTCTGGGGGCGCAGCCCCCAGGTACGCCCCCCCCCACCCCCCCCCAGCCCGCCACACCCGACCGTGAGAAGACGGTAGGAGCTAAACCCAGGTTGCGCCCACCTCGGTGAGAGCCAGGTAAAAAGGGTGATCGTAGACCTGCCCCCACCGGCCAACCGCCGGAGGCCTTGGCACACTGGGTAGCGTGCCCCAGACTGTGCTGCTCGCCGAAGACGACCGCGCCATCCGTCATGCCCTGGAGCGGGCCCTGACCCTGGAGGGCTACCAGGTGACCGCGGTCGCCGACGGTGTCGAGGCGCTCGCGCAGGCCCACCGCACCCCACCGGACGTGCTGCTTCTCGACGTGATGATGCCCGGCATCGACGGCCTCCAGGTCTGCCGGGTACTGCGCGCCGAGGGCGACCGCACCCCGATCCTCATGCTGACGGCACTCGTGGAGACCGCCGACCGCATCGCGGGCCTGGACGCGGGCGCCGACGACTACGTGGTGAAGCCCTTCGACGTCGAGGAGGTCTTCGCGAGGCTCCGCGCCCTGCTCCGCCGCACCAGCCCGGTCCCGGCGAACGGCGTCCCCGGAACCGCCGGAATCCCCGGCTCGTCCGGCGCCGCCGCCGACGTACTGAGGGACGGACCGCAGCCGTACTCCTCGTCGGCCTTCGCCCCCTCCGACAAGCAGATCGCGGCGGCCGGCCTCCGGATGGACCTCCAGGCCCGCCGCGTCTGGCGCGACGAGCGCGAACTGGAGCTGACCCGGACCGAGTTCGAGCTCCTCGAACTGCTCGTGCGCAACGCGGGCATCGTCCTCGACCACTCCACGATCTACGACCGCATCTGGGGCTACGACTTCGGCCCCGGCTCCAAGAACCTCGCCGTCTACGTCGGCTACCTGCGCCGCAAGCTCGACGAGCCCGGCGCGCCGCAGCTGATCCACACGGTGCGCGGCGTGGGTTACGTGCTGCGGGAGGACTGAGTGGGCGCACGCCTGCGGCGGCTGGTGGTGAGCCGACGGCCCAGGCTGGCCTCGCTCCGCACCACGTTCGTGCTGTCCTTCGCGGCGGTGACCGCCGCCGTGACCCTGCTCGTCGGCGTGCTGTCGTACGGCGCGGCGGCCCGGCTGGTCCGGGTCGACCAGGAGTCCGTGTTCGACCAGGTCGTCCAGGATCTGCAGGACGAGGTGCGGACGCACCGGATGACGACCGAGGACTTCTCCTCCTCCGCGCCCGGCCACGACATCGTGCGGCCGGCCCGTACGGATGTGCAGGTGCTCGGGCGGGACGGCGGTGTCCTCGACAGCGGCAGCCCGGCGCTGCCCGTCACCGGCGACGACCGGGCGATCGCGGGCGACCGGGTGGCCGGGAAGACGGCGGAGCACAAGGACGTCGCCGTCGCCGAGGACGTGTACCGCATCGCGACCGTCTCGCTCGGCCAGGGGCGGGGCGCGGTGCAGGTCGCGCAGGAGTTCAGCGACACGGAGGATCTGCTGCGGGCGTTGCAGCAGCGGACGTTCGTGCTGATGGCGGCGGTGGTCGTGCTGGCCGGGCTGTGCGGCTGGTGGCTGGCCCGGCGTATCACCCGGCGCCTGATCATCCTCACCGCGGCGGCCGAGGACGTGGCCCGCACCCGCAGGCTCGGCGTCCAGGTCCCCGTCACCGGCTACGACGAGGTGGGCCGCCTGGGCAGGGCCTTCGACCGGATGCTCGGCCGCCTCGCGCAGTCGGAGGAGGACCAGCGCCGCCTGATCCAGGACGCGGGCCACGAACTCCGCACCCCGCTGACCTCCCTCCGTACCAACATCTCCCTGCTCCGGCGCATGGACGAGCTGCCCCCCTCCACCCGCGAGGAACTGGTGGCGGACCTGAGTCAGGAAGCCCGCGAACTCACCGACCTGGTCAACGAGTTGGTGGATCTGGCGGCCGGCCAGTCCGACACCGAACCGCCTCAGCAGGTCGACCTCGCCGACATCGCGGAGGACGTGGCGGGCCTCGCCCGGCGCCGCACCGGCCGCGACATCACCGTCCGCGCGAGCGGCGACACGACGACCGACGGCCGCCCCGGCATGCTCCAGCGCGCGATCTCCAACCTGGTCGAGAACGCGGCCAAGTTCGACCGCGCGGGCCAGACCCCCATCGAGATCTCGATCTCGGGCCCGGCCCGCCCGGGCACGGTCCGCGTAGAGGTCTTGGACCGAGGCCCCGGGGTCTCCGAGACCGACCTCTTCCGCATCTTCGACCGCTTCTACCGCGCGGCCGACGCCCGTTCCCTTCCTGGCTCGGGCCTCGGCCTCTCGATCGTCCGCGAGGTGGCCCTGGCCCACGGCGGAGCACCGTTCGCGCTACGGCGGGAGGGCGGCGGCTCAGTGATCGGGTTCACGGTGGGCGGTGTGGTGGAACCGGGGACGGGCGCACGTGGCCGAGGCTGACGGACTCCACGGCCACGGACTCCACGGCCGAGGAAGCGCAGGCCATCTGCTCTGGGCCGCGCAACTGCGGCCCGACGGCCGACTCGGGCCCGGCGTACGCGTCTTCCGCCACGGCTCGGCGACGGCGGTGGTCAGCCCCGGCCTCTCCGGCCGGGACCGGATCGCGGTCGACGGGAAGGAGGAGGACGCCCTCGTTCTCGTACGGGACGAGGTCCTGGCGGCGACCGGACCGGGCTACCGCCCGTTCGGGGACGCGGAGTTGATCGCCGCGCTGGTACGCGGGACCCCCGGGCTGACGGCCGCCGACGGACCCGGGTTCCTGTGGATGGAGACGACGGCCCCGCCGCCCGATGTCCCGGAGGGCGTGGTGTGGCTCGACGCCGAGGGAGAGAAGGAAGCGGGAACCCTCTTCGACAACTGCTTCCCCGACTCCTACGCCCAGCCCGGCCGCCCCGGAACACGCCGTTGGGCCGGTGCCTACGACCCCGACGGCGGCGGGACGCTGCTCGCGGTGGCCGGAGACGCGTGGTCGGGGGCCGGTTGCGGCTTCATGGCCGGGGTCGTGACGCGTCCGGAGGCGCGGGGGCGGGGTCTGGGCGCGGCGGTCTCGCGGTTCGTCGTGGACGCTCTCGTACGGGAGCACGGGCGGGCCGCGCTGATGGTGGACGCGGACAACACGGCTGCCGTCGCCGCCTACCGGCGGGCCGGGATGAGCGGGCGGACGTTCGGGGCGGCGGTGGTCCGGGACCCGGGGCTCGCGGTTGAGGCTGACGAGCTCGGGGTGGGGGAGGGCGGGTGTCTCCGAAAAGTGTGACACTTCCTCGGAAAGTGTCACACTTTTCCGGAGAGGGTCCCGGGGGGCTGCCGAGGGGCGTCCGCCCGTACCGCGTACGGCCTGGTCAGCCGTTCGACCCCGTGCGCCCGAAGCAGCGCTCCAACTCGTTCAGGTCGTAGAACTTGCTGCCCTTCGAGACGGGACGGCAGCCGGCCTTGAACGCCGTCTCCTTCTCGTTGTAGAGCATGCGGACGAGGTAGGTGTTGCCCTTGCGGAACACGTCCCACTGGATGTTCGAGCCGAGCGGTGCGACGGCCGCGCCCCGCCACGGGTTGCTGCCGTAGGTGTACGGCTTGGCGGTGGTGACGCCCTTCGTGCTGCCCGGCAGGCCCATCAGCGCGGCCAGCGGGATGATCTCCTCGGCGTGGGTGAAGCGGAGTTCGGCGCCGAGGTCGCTCGTGCCGTCGCGCTTGGCCTCGGCCTTCTTGAAGAAGTCGTCGAGCAGGACGTTCGCCATCTTGTACGTGATGTCGCTGTCCGCGAAGCCGGGGCCCTTCTCGTAGAAGTCCTCGGCGTCGGAGATGTACCCGAACCAGTCGGCGTCGCGCGCCGAGATGTAGCGGTCCATGCCCCAGCCCTTGCCGTCCGGGCTCTCCTTGCTCATCGCGGGGGCGATGGCGTACAGGTTGTAGACGGCGGTGGCGGCCTCGACGTCCGTGCCGATCGACGAGAACTCGCCCGCGGTGATCCGGTCCACGAACGCGGGCTTGAAGAGCTTCTTCAGTACGTCGCGGGCGGCGCGGTGGGTCTTCGGCTGGTCGGTGACGGACGTGAGGGTGGTCGCGAGGCGCTTGTCGTTGGCGATGTAGTCGCGGTAGGCGGCACCGCCGTCGGCCTTGTGGAAGTAGAGGAGGTCCTTGTCGGTACGGGTCGTGCCGATGAGGGAGGTCAGGTCGGGGTCGGTCTGGGCGAGGGCGGCGCCGTAGAGATTGGCGCTGTCGACGGCACGCCCCTGCCCCGAACTGACCACATCTATGGGCTCCTTGTTCTTCGCGATCGACGCGAAGAGGGTCGGCAGCCGCTTCGCCATCCGTACGGCGGTGTCGTGGATCTCCTCCTTGCCGCGCGCGCTGAGGTCGCCGTACCCGACGGTGCTCATGGCGGCTTCGAGGGACTGCGCCTTCGGCCCGAACTCCCGCCCCTTCGCGGTGAGTTGCCCCTCGGCCTGGGCCTTGTCCAGGAGCGCGAGGATCAGGTCGCCGTCCGAACTGTCGGTCGCGGAACGGGATCCGTGCCGGGACACGTTCTCGGTGAAGACGGGGGTGAAGCCGGCCGGGACCTTCTGGTACGAGCGGGAGTTCTGCTCCGGCGCGTACACGGCCTTGGTGCCGAAGCTGTCGGTGTGGGCGTTGCCGTAGCCGCCGCTGTTGCCGGGGGCGGCCTGGGCGGCGAACGGGGTGGCCAGCAGCGCGGTCATGCCGAGGACCAGGGCGGGAGTGACACGTCTCATGAGGCGCATGGTTCGCGGGGGACGTGAACGGCGGGTGCACTGGGGGTGACTACGGGGGCCTGGCTTGCTCTGCATTTTCCCGGCTAGCGGTGGGGCGATGTGCCGGTTCGGACCAGGGCTCGTGCCAGGGCGGTGCTCTCCGCGAGGGTGTCGAGGGGGAGGGGCTGTGTGGCGAGAGCGCCCTCGTGCAGTACGAGGAGTTGGGTGGCGAGGGTGGCCGGGTGTGCGCAGCCCGCCGCGACGGCGAGTTCCTTGAACAGGTTCAGGAGCCAGAGTTTCTGGTTCGCGGCGATGAGGTGTGCGGGATGGGCGGGGTCGGGGAGTTCGGCGAGTGCGTTGATGAAGGCGCAGCCGCGGGTGTTGGTCTCGCACCAGGTCCGCAGTGCCTCGAAGGGGGCGGTGACGGCCTCGACGGGAGTGTCACCGGCGTCGACGGCCGCATGGACCACTGACCGCCAGCGCTGGTCGCGGCCCGTGAGATAAGCCGCGACGAGGTGGTCTTTCGAACCGAACTGGTTGTACAGGGTCCGCTTGGTCACCCCTGAGTGCTCGGCGATCAGATCCACACCGACCGCTGTGATTCCGCGGTCGTAGAACAGCTCCTCCGCGGCCGCCACGATGCGGCGGCCGGCCGGGGTCAAAGGCCGCGCTTCCTGCACTGCAGGCCCCTTCACTGATCGGTGTACGGTGAGGGATGTTCACTGATCAGTATACCTGCGAGGAGGTTCGAGCGATGAGTGCGCCCAGGTTCATGCGAGCGGTGCGGATCACAGGGCACGGAGGGCCGGAGGTCCTTGAGTCGGCGGAGGTCGCTGTCCCTGCCCCGCGGGCCGGAGAGGTACTGGTCCAGGTCGGCGCGGTGGCCCTCAACAACACCGACCTGTGGACCCGGGAGGGCGCCTACGGCCGTCCGGGAGACCCGAAGGCGCTGTCGGGCTGGCGCGGCCCGATCGACTTCCCGCGAATCCAGGGCGCTGACGTGGCCGGCCGCGTCGTGGCCGTCGGGACCGGGGTGGAGGGGAGCCTCGTCGGACGCCGGGTGGTCGTCGACCCCGCGATCTACGACACCGACGGACCGGACGCCAACCCGGTGGGCCTGATGGGGAGCGAACGCGACGGCGGATACGCCGAGTACGTGACAGCGCCGGTGGAGCGCGTGCATGACGTGACGGAATCCCCGCTCACGGACGACCAGCTCGCGGCGTTGCCGACCGCCTACGGCACGGCGCTGGGCATGATCGAGCGGGGCCAGTTGCGGAAGGGGGAGACCGCCCTGGTCTCGGGAGCGTCCGGCGGCGTCGGCCTCGCGCTGGTGCAGATCGCCCGCGCGCGCGGCGCGAGGGTGCTCGCCATCAGCAGCGGAACCAAGATCGACGCGGTGCGCGAAGCGGGCGCGCACGAAGTCATCGACCGCGCGGGAGACGTCGCCGAGCAGATCCGCACCGCCGCCCCGGAGGGCATCGACGTCGCCCTCGACGTCGTGGCCGGTGAACTGGTCGGCGAGGGGCTGCCGTTGCTGTGCGAAGGGGGCCGGTGGGTCATCGCCGGCGCACTCGGCGGATACGACGTGACCTTCGACGTGCGCCGCCTGTACCTGCACAACGCCCAGGTCGTCGGGTCCTCGATGCACACGCCCACACACTTCGACCTCCTCATGGACCTGGCCCGCCGGGCCGAGGTCCAGCCCGTCGTACCCGCGACCTTCCCTTTGGACCAGGCTGCTCAGGCGCAGGAAGAACTGGCTCGCAGGGAGCACGTGGGGAAGATCGTCATGCACCCCTGAGTTCGTTCCATCCGGCTCCACTCACCCGCGGCAGCTGGGGCCACGGCATCGCCGTACCGTACGACGGCCCGTCCCGCCCGGAGGGCAAGGCGGTGTGGTTCGACCTGCCCGGTGCCGCGACCTGACCCCGGACGGCCGCCCCGCCATGCAGAATGCACCGCATGTTCGGACCCGCACCGCTCCAACGCCTGTCCCTGCCCGAGGAGTTCGCCCTGTTGTCGTACGGGGAGAACGGCAGGGTACCCAACTCCGCGCAGACGGCGGCCGGTTGCGCGGCGGCGGAACTCGGTGAACTGGCTCTGCGTAGACGGTTGTTGGTCAGACCGCGGAAGACCAGAAAACTGGGCCTGGAGGTCTACCGGCTGCGAGGCGAGATCGAGCTGAGGCCCAACGCGCCCACCATGCCCAACCCGCCTGGCACAGGCCTTACTTGGGCGGACGACCTGCTCTCCGCGTTACACACCCGTACCGCCACCCTCACCCCCCGCCCCCTGACAGTGACCCGCTGGCTCAGAGAACGCGGCCGGGAAGCGCTCGCACTGCACACCACTGCACTCACCGAGCGGGGCGTACTGCGCCACAGACCCGGCGCCCTCCTCACCAGAACCCGCCATTACCCGGACCCCGCCCTCCGCGCCGCCCTGCTCAACGGCGTCCGCGCCGTCCGTGCCGAACACGTACCACTCGACGAACACATGCTGTTCCTCTGCGACTTGCTGGACGGCGCCGGTCTCACCAAGGACTTCGGTCTCACCCTGACCCGCCCGCAGCGTCTCGAACGCGCCCGTGGCATCGGCGCGGCCGGAGCCCTCCCGGAAACCCTGCGCGACACGAGCACCGTGCTGGGCTTCTCGTTGCCGGCCCGGCAGGGCAGGACGATCACCATCGGCGACTGATCGCCGGGCGTGGACGTCGGTGCCGTCGCCGTTGCCGGAAATCCAAGGGCGCTTCTGTCCCTCGCCCCCTAGGGTCGCCCGCATGACTCTTGAGTACGACTACGACGCGACCGGCGACGGCCCCGCCCTGGTGCTGCTGCACTCCGGGGTGTGTGACCGAAGGATGTGGGATCCGCAGTGGGCGGCCCTGGTCGACGCCGGATACCGGGTGGTGCGCCCCGACTTCCGCGGCTTCGGTGAGACGCCCTTGCCCGACCGGCGGCACAACGACGCCGAGGACGTACTCGACCTGCTGGACACCCTCGGTATCGAGCGGGCCGCCCTGATCGCCTCCTCGTACGGCGGAGAAGTCGCCGTGGAGATCGCCGCGCGCCGTCCGGAACGGGTCACCGCCATGGTGTTGTTGTGCGGCGGGCTGCCGGGGCATCAACCCACCGATGCGCTACGGGAGTTCGGCGAGCGGGAGGACGAGTTGCTGGAGGCGGGCGATGTCGACGGGGCCGTAGAACTGAACGTGGAGACCTGGCTCGGGCCGGACGCCGACGAGGCGGCCCGGGAGGCGGTGCGGGGGATGCAACGGCGGGCTTTCGACGTGCAGTTGGCCGCTCCCGAGGGGGCCGGGCGGAACAAGGTGGAGGTTGATCTGGCGGCGGTCAAGGCGCCGTGTCTCGCCGTGTCCGGTGGCCGCGACCTCGCCGATTTCCGGCTGATCGCGGCCCGGCTCCCGGATCTGTTCGCCGACACCCGGCACGTCGAACTGCCGTGGGCCGGTCATCTCCCCAGCCTGGAAAGGCCGGTTGAGGTGACGGCCCTGTTGGCCGACTTCCTGCGCGAGGCTGTCCTTGAGTCGTCGTTCCGGTCAGATCGTTAGGCGTCCTTGCGGGCCACCCCGCCGTAGATGCCGATCGGCGCGGCGCCGGGGGCCGGAGTCTCCTCGGGGCGCCAGTGGGTGACGCGGACCAGGCCCGGGTCGACGAGGGTGAAGTCGCCGAAGAAGTCCAGGACTTGGGCGTGTGAGCGGAGGTTGAGGGTGGCGGTGGCCCGGTTGTAGACGGAGGCCGCGTCGTGGCGGCCGTCCTCGTGGACGTCGCCCGTGGCGTGCGACAGGACGAGGTAGGAACCGGCCGGCAGCGCGTCGCGCAGGGTGGCGACGATGCCGTAGGGGTCGTCACCCTCGTCGGACAGGAAGTGGACGACGGCGACCAGCAGGACCGCGACCGGCCGGTCGAAGTCGATGGCCTCGCGCACCTCGGGGTGGTCGAGGATCGAGCGGGGGTCGCGCAGGTCGGCCAGGATGACCGAGGTGTCGCTGTCCTCCATGAGGGCCATCGAGTGGGTGCTGACGATCGGGTCGTTGTCGACGTAGACGATCCGCGTGTCCGGGGCGACGGCGTGCGCGATCTGGTGCACGTTCGGCTCGGTGGGCAGCCCGGTCCCGATGTCGATGATCTGCCGGACCCCGCCCTCCTCCACCACATGCCGGACGGCCCGGTGCATGAAGCTCCGGTTGGCCCGCACGCCCTCCCGCACCTCAGGTGCCGCCTTGATGAACTGCTCGGCGGCGTCCCGGTCGACCGGATAGTTGTCCTTGCCGCCGAGGAAGTAGTCGTACATCCGTGCCGGGTGGGGCTTGCTGGTGTCGATGATCAGTGGCTGCGCGCCACTGCCGTCCCCGCTGGGAGAGGTCATGGGGCCAGGCTCCGTCTTGGTCAGTGGCTGTCAGATCATCATCCTGACATGTCTGCCGTCGAACACAGGGCCGCACTGGGCAATACGGTTCCCGAAGTTCCCGTCGGCCGTAGGACGGCTTCCGGGAGACCGTCAGATCGCCGCCCTCGGTGATGGCGCGAGTGCCGTGATCTCGCCCGATCCCCGCTCGATCAGCCGGGTCGGAATGGTGACGGCGCGGGTGGGGGAGCGGTCGCCGTCCAGTCTGCGGAAGAGCATCTCGGCGGCCGTCCTGCCCAACTGCTCGACGTCCTGGGCGATGACGGAGATCCCCGGGCTGAGGATGTCGGCCAGGGGGAAGTCGTCGAAGCCCACGTGGGCGACGGTGTCTTGTAGACCGAGGGCGCGCAGGGCGCGTACGGCTCCTATCGTGACGACGTTCTGGCTGGTGAACAGCGCGGTGGGCGGGTTCGGCAGCGCCAGGAGCCGCTCGGTCGCGGTGATCGCGGATTCCTCGCTGGCCCCGGTGTGCCGGACGATCTCGTCGTCGTACTCGATGTGCCCGACCTCCAGGGCGTGCCGGTAACCGTCGAAACGCTGGGCGGCGGTGGAGATGGTCGCGCGGTCGCCGAGGTAGGCGATGCGGCGGTGGCCGGCCTTCAGCAGGTGGTTGACGGCGGTGACGGCGCCCTGCCGGTTGTCGGAGAGGACGGTGTCCGCGTCGAGCAGGCTGGGCTCGCGGTCGACGAAGACCAGGCAGGTGCCCGACCGCTGCTCGCTGATCAGATAGCTGTGGTCACGGCCGGCCGGCACGATCACCAGGCCGTCGACCCGCCGGTCGATCAGAGCCCGGGCCAACTCCCGTTCCCGGGCCGGGTCTTCGTCCAGGCTTCCGACCAGTACGAGCACTCCGCGCTCGCGCGCCACGTTCTCGACGGTGCGGCTCAGGGCCGCCGAGAAGGGGTTCGCCGAGTCCTCGACGAGCATCCCGATCGTGGCCGTACGACCGTCCCCGCGGCGCAGACTGCTGGCGGTCAGGTTGGGCCGGTAGCCCAGTTTGTCGGCCGCCTCACGCACCCGGGCGACGATGGCCGGATCGACGGTGGGCACCTCGTTGACCACGCGCGAGACCGTCTTGATGGCGACGCCCGCCAGTGCCGCGACCTCGCGCATCGTGGGGCGGCTGCGGGGGGACGGGGACGGCGGCTCGCCCTGAGTCATCGTTGTCTCCCCCTGATTGCGCGTTACCGACTCGTTGCCGACGCATGTTTACCAGTGTCTTGACGCGCTCGTCCATACGGGCCCACTATCCCGTCGAGTCAACGTTGTCTCAGCGTCGACCAAGGGCCGGCTCGAAAGGGATCACGTCATGAACCACGTCATGAACCTCTCCTCCACCCAGGCATCGGGCCTCCGCAGTCGGCGCACCCGGGCGGCAGCCGTCGGCGTCACCCTCTGCCTCGGCGCCACCCTCGCGGCCTGCGGTTCCTCCGACTCCAGCTCCTCGTCGTCCGGCAGCGGGAAGGTGGGCGTGTCACTGATCCTGAAGACGCTGAGCAACCCGTACTTCGTGAGCATGGAGAAGGACGCCAAGACGCAGGCCACCAAGGACAAGGTGAGCCTCACGGTGGCGGCGGGAACGTCGGACGGCGACACCCAGACCCAGATCACCGCCATCGACAACGCCGTCTCGCGCGGCGACAAGGGCATCCTGATCACCACCAACGGCGACGCGGTGAACACCGCGCTCAAGCGCGCCAAGCAGGCCGGCCTCTTCGTGATCGCCCTGGACACCGCACCGAACCCGGCGAACGTCGCGGACATCACCTACGCGACCGACAACGAGCAGGCCGGCAAGCTCGACGGCCAGTACGCGGCGGCGGCCCTGGACGGCAAGCCCGCGGTCATCGCCATGCTCGACCTGTTCAACAACCAGGTCGTCTCGGTGGACATCGACCGTGACCACGGCTTCCTGGAGGGCATGGGCATCGACCCGGGCAGCAAGACCGAGAACGGCAAGGAGGCCAAGTCCGGGAAGTACACCGGCGGCAAGGGCGGCACGTACAAGATCGCCTGCCACCAGCCGACCCAGGGCGCCATCGACGGCGGCCGGACCGCGATGGAGAACTGTCTGTCGGCCAACCCGGACATCAACGTCGTCTACGCCATCAACGAGCCGGCGGGCGAGGGCGCGTACAACGCGCTGAAGGCGGCGGGCAAGGAGAAGAGCGTCGCGATCTACGCGATCGACGGCAGCTGCTCGGGCCTGAAGAACGTCACCAGCGGCAAGTTCGCGGCCGACGCCGTGCAGTACCCGGGGAAGATGGCGGCCCTCGGTGTCAGCTCCATCGCGAAGCTGGCCCGCGGCGGCAGCAAGCCGAGTGTCACGAACGGCAAGTCGTTCTACGACACCGGTACCGCGCTGGTCGCGGCGAAGGTGCTTGGGGGGCTGACGGTGCAGTCTCCGGCGGAGGCGGCTTCCGCGTGCTGGGGCAGCTGACCCGGTCGGTCGGGTGGGCCGCCGGTAGCCGTCATGGCACCGGCGGCGCACTCGCACCGTACGAGTCGATGAACCCGTACCGCATGAGCTCCTACGAAGGCCCGCACCAAGTCCCGTACGACGCCTCGCGCGAGGGAAAGAACCGGAAGGACGACCCCCTGTGACCACCCACGTGGACAGTGAAGCGACACCGGCGCCGGCGGAGGATTTCCTCAACCGGCCCGCCACGCCGGCCCAGCGCATCCAGTCGGTGCTGCACCGTCAGCCGGCACTCAGCCCGGCGATCGTCCTGGTGCTCGCCGCCATCGTGTTCTCCCTCATCAACGACCGCTTCTACGCGCTGCAGAACCTGTCGTTGGTCGCCCAACAGGTGGCCGTCATCGGTTCGTTGGCCGTCGGCCAGACCGTCATCATCCTCACCGCCGGCATCGACCTGTCCATCGGCGCGGTCATGGTGCTGGCCTCGCTGCTGATGTCGAAGCTCGTCGCGGACAACGGCGTGCCGGGCGTGCTGGCCCTGCTCGCGGGAGCGGCTGTAGCGATCGCCGCGCAGGCCGTCAACGGGCTGCTGGTGACGAAGATCAAGCTGCCACCGTTCATCGTCACGCTCGGCACCCTCAGCATCTTCACCGCGATCACGCTCATCTACGCCAAGGGCCAGACCGTCTCGCTGCAGCCCGGCAACATCCTCATGTGGAGCGCGGACACGGTCTCCATCGGGCAGTTGAACCTGACCACCGGCGTCCTGCTCATGATCGCCCTGTACGCGGTGATCGGCTACGCGCTGCGCTACACCGCCTGGGGCCGGCACCTGTACGCCGTGGGCGACGACATCGAGGCAGCCCGGCTCGCCGGCATCTCCGTCAACCGGGTCCTGCTGAGCGCGTATGTGGTCGGCGGCTTCGCCATCGCCGTGGGCGCCTGGATCCTGGTCGGCCGGGTCGGCGGCGGCGACCCGAACAGCGGCCTCAACGCCAACCTGCAGTCCATCACCGCGGTTGTCATCGGCGGCACCAGCCTGTTCGGCGGACGTGGCGTGGTGCTCGGCTCGTTGATCGGCGCGCTCATCGTCCAGGTCTTCGTCAACGGGCTTGCACTGGCCGGGATCGATCCCAACTACCAAGTCCTGACGGTCGGCGTGCTGGTGATCGCGGCTGTCTCCGTCGACCAGTGGATAAGGAGCGTGAAGGCATGACGACTGCGCCCACTCCCCCCCCCAGCCCCACCCCCGCCCCCGTTCTCGAAGCCAAGGGTCTGGTCAAGGTCTTCGGCCGGGTGGTCGGCCTGAACGACGTCGACCTCACGCTCTACCCCGGCGAGGTCCTCGCCGTCATCGGCGACAACGGCGCCGGCAAGTCCACCCTGATCAAGTGTCTCTCCGGGGCGCTCGTCCCGGACCAGGGCAGCATCCTGGTCGACGGCTCCGAGGTGAACTTCAAACGCCCGCAGGACGCCCGCGAGGCCGGCATCGAGACGGTCTACCAGACCCTCGCGGTGGCCCCGGCGCTGGACATCGCGAGCAACCTGTTCCTCGCTCGCGAGATCCGCCGCAAGGGTGTGCTCGGCTCGGTGTTCCGCATGCTCGACACCGGCGAGATGAAGCGTCAGGCGGCCGACCACATCAAGCGGTTGGGCATCAGCACCCTGCAGAACATCAACCAGGCCGTGGAGACGCTCTCCGGCGGCCAGCGCCAGTCGGTGGCCGTCGCCCGCGCGGGAGCCTTCGGCGGCCGGGTCGTCATCCTCGACGAACCCACCGCCGCGCTGGGCGTCCGCGAGACCGGCCAGGTCCTCAAACTCGTCCGCGACCTGCGCGACCAGGGCCTCGGCGTCATCCTGATCAGCCACAACATGCCCAACGTCTTCGACGTGGCCGACCGCATCCACATCCAACGCCTCGGCGGCTGCGCCGGGGTCATCACCCCGCAGTCGCATTCGATGGAGGACGCGGTGGCGATCATGACGGGGGCGAAGAAGCTTGTTGCGGAAGCGGGGTGACGGGGAGTGAGGAGGCTCCTTCCGGAAGCTGGGTGACAGGCGGGGGCGGTACGGCCGACGAGCACCGGATGCCCTACGAGTACCGGATCACCGAAGGCCGTCTCGGCGACGAACCCACCGTGACCGTCTCCGCGCCGGACGGTGCCGTACGCGTCGTCCTCGCCCTGCGCGGGGCGACGCTGCTGAGCTGGCAGGTCGCACGCGGAGCAGCCGGGCAGCTCACGGAACTGACGGATGGCTACCGCGACGAGGCGGAACTGCGGTCGCAGGACGGCGTACGGGCGGGCCTGCTCGCCCCGTTCTCCAACCGCGTCGCCAACGGCCGCTACCACCACGGCGGTTGCGACCACGACCTGCTGCCCGGCCGCGTCGAGGACCGCACGATCTACCACGGCTTCGCGCGCGAAGCGCCGTTCCGGCTCGTCGCGGCCACCATGACGGCCGACTCGGCGCGGCTGCTCCTGCGCAGCACGAGCATCAGACCGGACAGGTACCCCGGGTACCCGTTCGCGCTCGACCTCGACGTGGAGTACACGATCGGCCGCCGCGAGCTGGGCATAGAGATCAGGGCGACGAACGTGGGGGAGACCACCGCCCCCTACGCGTCGGGCTGGCACCCGTACTTCACCCTGTCCCGCCCCGTCGACGACCTGGTCCTGCAGATCCCCGCCCACACTCTGATCCGCACCGACGCCTCCCTCATCCCCCTGCCCGGAAAGGAGGCCCTACTGCCCCTGGACCGCCGTCCCGACATGGACTTCCGCACGCCCAGGAGGCTCGGCGACGCCGTCATCGACGCCTGCTTCGCAGACCTGGCCCCCGGACCTGACGGCCGCACCGAGACGGTACTGAGCGACCCCGCGACCGGAGACGCCCTACGGGTGTGGCAGTACGGCGGCTACATGCACGTCTTCACCGGCGACACCCTCGCCCGCGACCGGCGCGCCTCCATCGCGCTGGAACCCGTCGAGGTACCCACCGACGCTTACAACCGTCCGGAACACGCCAACGCCCTGTCCCTGGAGCCGGGCCGGCAGCGGGAATTCCGCTTCGGGGTCAGGTACTTGCCCTCGACGCACTAGCCGGGGTCTGCGGGTGGGCGCCCGCAGGGGAGCGCGGGACGAGGGCGTACGCGCCGTCAGTTCCGCCCGGTGGCGCGGGGCTTCAGCCCACCGCTGTCGCCTCCGGCTTTCGCTCCGGCTCCGTGATGATCGCCTCGGCATCGTCGAAGTGCTCGGCCGGCGGGCCGGCGTAGGTGGTGTACTCCACGGGGCGTCGCTCGGTGCGGTTGAGGAGGAGCCGGGTGACGTCGGGGCGGGCGTAGTGCCCCACCGGGTCGGCGGCGGCCTTGGCGAAGGGGATCGCGGTCAGGTCGATGTCGGCGTACAGGATGCCCTCGGCGTCCTCGGGCAGAGGGTCGGCCAGTGGGCTGCCGTCGGGGCCGTAGATCCGGGCGAAGCCGCCGCCGCGCTGGAGCAGTTGCTGCTTGACGGGGGTGTCGCAGAACAGCTCGACGGCTGCCTCGCCGACCACGGCGCACGGGGCGAGTACGAAGACCTGGCCCTCGGCGGCGTAGATCTGGGAGGCGGCGGTGTTGACCTCCGGGCCGAGCGCGTAGGCCGCCCCCTTGTACACCGAGAAGCTGGGCCAGGCGGCCACGTGCACCTGCTCGTGCTGGCTGAACATGGCGTACTTGGTGAGCGGTTGGAGGTGTTCCCAGCAGCACAGGGCACCGACGCGGCCGAGTTCGGTGTCGTGGACCACCAGGTCGGAGCCGTCACCCTCCCCGAACATGGTGCGTTCCACGTGGGTGGGCTTGAGCTTGCGACGGGCGCCGACGAGCTTGCCGTCGGCGGAGATGACTGCCTGGCCCATGTACAGGCTGCCGCCGCCGCGTTCGCTGAATCCGAGGGCCACCGCGATGGAGTTCGCGCGTGCGGCGTCGAGCAGTCGCTGGAAGCGCGGGCCTTCCAGGGTCAGGGAGTTCTCGTGGTAGCGCCCGACGAACCGCATGCCGGCGGCCGGGGAGTCCAGCCACAGCCACCAGGGGTAGCCGGGAACGAAGGTCTCGGGGAAGGCGATGAGCTGTGCCCCCGCGCGTGCGGCCTCCTCGATCAGGCCGATGCTCTTGTCGATGGTGGCGTCGGCGTCGAGCCATACCGGCTCGGCCTGGACGGCGGCCGCCTTGAAGGCCCCTGTGTACTCGACCATGGTCAACTCTCCTCTGTTGTCAGGTGGTTGGGGACAGCGGCAGGAAGCCGGTGCGCGGATCGCAGTTGACGTACTCGGCGGTCACCGAGCCGGTCGGCAGCACGGAGACCTCGTGCCAGAAGGCGACGTCCAGCGGGCCCTCGCCGCCGCCGACCATCCGGAAGAAGCTGGCGTAGATGTCCAGGTGCGTGCGGTGCGACCGGCACCAGGTCATCAGGTGTTCGAGCGAGGCGAACCAGGCGATGGTGCAGGCGCGGTCGAGCGGCGCGCCGTCGGCCGCCTCCTCGGCGAGGTTGCGGGCGGCGATGCAGCCGGACCCGACGTTCTGTGCCAGGAAGTCGACACCCCGGTCCTTGACCGGCTTGACGTCGGCCAGGTACGTCTCGCGGTAGAGCGTGCTGGCGGACCAGTCCTGCGCGGTGCGGATCAGCGCCACGTTTCCCGGTACGTCGACACTGACGCGGCGGCCACGAGTCTCCTGGGACCCGGGATCCTGCGGCTCGAAGGCCGGCATCTCGGGCTCCAGCGCCTCGGAGGCCGACGCCGCGATACGGTCACGGGCGGCACCCCAGTAGTCGTGCACCTGGGTCTCGGGGAGTTCGAGGGCGCCGGACTGCGAAAGACCACTGGTCGCGTAGTCCTCACGGCGGTGGGTGTGCAGCGTCTCGTTCCGCTCGACGGGGATGACCGACTCCTCGCGCCAGTGCCCGACCGGCCCCCGCACGGGGAGGCCGTCCCAGGCGGCGCGGACGGCTTCCGACTCCCGCCAGCACCGGTGGCGGCTCGGGTCGTACCAGTACGCCAGCAACGCCACGTTGTGCGCTCCGGCGGTGTCGTAGAACGATCCGCGGTCGACCAGGTCCGGTCCGTCCGGCCCGGTGAACAGTGCGGCGAGGCCTGCCGCGCCCCGCTCGGCTTCCTCCCGGGACGGCGCCTGGCAGCCGTACTGCGCGAAGACGAAGGCGTCCGTGCCCTCCGGGAACCGGGCACTGTAGGCGGTGAAACGAGGGGTGTGCCCCGGCGGGGCCGTTCTCGGCATGGCGCGCTCCTTCGACGAACTGTCCGTGACTCGAAGCGTGGGCCGCCCGACGGCCGCGGCTTGACCACCAGCGCACCGGAACTTGCCCGAGAGTGAACTCGCGGGTTCGCGGGCCGGTGGGTCACAAAACCGATACGCGCACGTGACCTCGGAGAAGCGGTGGGGCGGGCTATATAGGACGAGTAAGTCGGACATCCGGTGGAGGCGCCGTGAGCCTTGTCCTTTCCACGGACTCCGTGCCCGCAGGCGAGCGGCGGGCCTACTGGCACGATGCCGTCTGGCGCACGTTCGTGCCCCTGGACGTCTCCACCCCGAAGGACCCCGCGGACGCGCCCTTCTCCGGAGCGGTCAGGACCGACCGCCTCGGCCACCTCCAGATCTCCACCGTGGACGCCGACCCGGAACGGGTCTTCCGTACTCCGCGGCTGATCGCCCGGGACAGCGACGAGTACATGCTCATCGGCCTGCAGGGGCGCGGCCCCGCCGTCATCACCCAGGACGGCCGGGACGCCTACCTTCGCCCGGGCGACTTCGCTCTCTACGACACGACCCGGCCGTACACGCTGAGCTTCCCCGACCGCTTCCAGATGAAGGTCTTCCAGCTGCCGCGACAGGCGCTCGGACTCCGGGAGTCCGACCTGCGACGTATCACCGGCATCACCCTCCGCGGCGACGAGGGACCGGCCGCCCTGGTGGCCCCCTTCCTGGCCGGTCTCGCCGCCGGAGCCCATTCCTGCCGCCCCCAGATCGGCGAAATGCTCGCGCGCAACGCCGTGGACCTGCTCACCACCCTCATCGCCGAGCACCTCGGCCGGGACACCGCCGGCAGCGACGCCGCCCACCGCGCGCTGCTGGTGCGGATCCGGGCCTTCATCGACCACCACCTCGCCGATCCCGGCCTCTCGCCGGAATCGATCGCCGCCGCCCACCGCATCTCCGTCCGCTACCTGCACCGCCTCTTCCAGGACGAAGGCCCCACAGTCAGCCGCTGGATCCAGCACCGCCGCCTGGAGGAATGCCGGCGCGAACTGAGCCGCCCCGGCCGCATGAGCCCGACCGTGACCGCCGTCGCCCACCGCTGGGGCTTCGCCAACCCCGCGCACTTCAGCCGGGTGTTCCGGGCGGCGTACGGGATGTCCCCGCGCGAATGGCAGGGCAGGAGCGACGGTGCCTGATGGGCCGGCCGGCGCCCAGTTCCACGACGCAACGCTCATGCGACAGACAACCGTCAAGTGGCGGGAGACAGGGCGTCGTTGTCGGTAACGTCCTGTATCCACCGGCGTAGAAAACGATCAATGATCGTGGAAGCCGGATCACGGGGGCGGGAACACATGACAAACCAGCCGGTGTTCGTCCTGGGCGAGGAACTACAGGCCCTGGAGCGGGCCGAGTTCGAGACCGAGGCGGAGTTCCAGGAACTGCTCGCGCGCCATCCACGGGTGCTGGACTTCGGCTCGCTGGCCGATGGCCGACCGCTGCGGCTGGTGCTGGTGGCCCGGGAGATGGGGGTGCCGACGAGCACGGACAGCGCCCCGGCGTACTGGCTGGATCATCTCTTCGTCGACGTCGACGGCGTACCGACCCTGGTCGAGGTCAAGCGGGCCACGGACACCCGCATCCGGCGTGAGGTCGTCGGCCAGATGCTCGACTACGCGGCGAACGCCGCCCGTTACTGGCCGGCCGCACTGCTCCGGCGTTCCTTCGAGGACACCTGCGCCAAGGACGGCCGATCGCTGCAGGAGGCGTACGGGGAACTCCTCGGCGACCAGGGCGACCGGTCCGCGGAGGAGTTCTGGACGACGGTCGAGGAGCGGTTGGCCGCCGGGCAGATGCGGCTGCTGTTCGTCGCCGATCAGATTCCGCTGGAGCTGCGGGCGATCGTCGAGTTCCTGAACCGCCAACTGCGGCAGACCGACGTGTACGCGGTCGAGCTGACCCAGTACCGCGGTGGCGGCGACCTCCGTGTCCTCGTCCCACGTGTGCACGGCGAGGTCGCCACCGCGGCGAAGTCGCCCTCGGGTCACCGCACCACGCAGCGGACCACCCGGGCCGACATGGACGCGGCGATCGCGTCGCGTCCCGACCCGGACGTACGGCGGACCGCGACCGCCCTGCTCGATCACGCGGCGGGCGAGGGGCGGCTGGAGTGCGGTACGGCCAAGTACCGGAGCATGCGCATCTACTACCGCGTCTCCGGTCGGGACGTACCGATCGCGACGCTCTCGCTGCGCGACGACCCGACGAAGGACGACCTCTCCTTCGCCTTCGGCTCGATCACCTACCACCTCGGCCATGCGCGGGCAGCGGCGTTCGCGGCTTCCCTGCCGACCCTCCCCGGCCTGGCGGAGAAGCTGGAGGCTCTGCCGGCGAAGGTCTACAACGGATGGCCATCCGTCTCCCTGGCCGTCCTCGCGTCCGAGCCCTCCGCTGTAGAGGGGATTCTGTCCGCGATTCAGCAGCTCATCGACGGTCAGTAGTTCATCGACGGTCCAGAGGCCATCGACTGTCCAGAGTCTTCTGTCTGATCGCGTGCGCAGAACGGCGCCGCCCATTCCCTACGGCGCAGCCTCGGCCGGGGCGCCTTGGGAGACAGCGCGCCCGCCTGACGCCCCCTCCAGAAACATGAAAAAGGCGAGGCCCGAAGACCTCGCCCATCACCCGGGAACCCTCAACTCACGGCCAAACAAGGCAATAAGGCTGATGCCCCGCCTCATGCAGCCGATGGCTGAAGTCCTGCCACTCGTGCAGCAGTTGGTACACATTGAACGCATCCCGAGGCCCGCCCCGGTCCGGCACCGTCGACCAGATGAACGCCGCCGCGCCGACCGCCTCCTCGCCGATTCCGCGCAGGGGGTCGACGACCGTCATCGGGAGTTTGACGACCGCGTAGTCCGGGTGCAGGACGACCAGTTCCAGCGGGGGCACCTTGTTGAGCGGGACGCCCTCGATGCCGGTGAGGACCATCGCGGCCATCGTCTCCGGCTTGATCTTGGTGAACATGCCGTTCATCCCGAGCTCGTCGCCGCCGAGTTCCTCGGGGCGCATCGAGATCGGGACGCGGGCCGCGGTCGCGCCGTCGGGCGCACCGAAGTATTTGTACGTCACCCCCACCCGACCACCATTCCTGCTCCCCGCCCGCAACTGATCGATCCGACGTTCGATACGGCGCTCGTCCCGATCCGACTCATCCGAACCCACATGGGATCCACCGGACCCACCTGATCCACCGGACCCGGGACCACTCTGCCGTGCCGCCTCGGCGGCCTCCTCCGCGTCGCGCCGGTGCTTCCCCCGCCGGGCACGCCGAGGACCCAGATCGTCAGTCCCCTCGCCCAGTCCGCCACCGCGATGCATATCTCCACCCGACTGCTTTTCCAGGACGCGTGGCCCTCGCCGCGCAACCCGATCATCGTGTCAGTGACCTCCCCCACGGCCGCCCGCCGAAACGTGCGCTGAAACACCTGTCCGCAGGATCTGCGCAACCCCTGAACACCGGCGCCCGCATGAGCTGTGTGTCTCTGTGTGTATCAGGTCCCAGTCTCGCAGACGGGTGGGGGCCCCTGCCCGGTCTCCCGCCGCCTACCCTGAGGAGGTCACTGAGTCACCGGAGCCCCAGTAATCCGAGAAGTCCGAGAAGCCGGAGAAGTCGCAGGTCATGACCGAAACGCCAAGCGGAACGCCCAGCGAAATGCCCAGCGGAGGGGCGAGCGGGGCGCCGCACGCCCTGCCGTATCCCTACGACGCACCCGTCTCGCAGGCTCTCTTCGACCGTGCGTCGGTCGTCACGCCGGGCGGCGTGAACTCCCCGGTGCGCGCCTTCCGCGCCGTCGGCGGCACGCCCCGGTTCATGGTCTCCGGCAACGGTCCCTATCTGACGGACGCCGACGGGCGCGAGTACGTCGACCTCGTCTGCTCCTGGGGTCCCATGATCCTCGGGCACTCCCAGCCCGACGTGATCGCCGCCGTCCACGACGCCGTATCGCGCGGCACCTCCTTCGGCACCCCCGGCGAGGGCGAGGTCGCGCTCGCCGAGGAGATCGTCGCCCGCGTCGAGCCCGTGCAGCAGGTGCGGCTCGTCTCCAGCGGGACCGAGGCGACCATGTCCGCCATCCGGCTCGCCCGCGGGTTCACCGGGCGGCCCAAGGTGATCAAGTTCGCCGGGTGTTACCACGGTCACGTCGACGCGCTCCTCGCCGCCGCCGGTTCCGGTGTCGCCACCTTCGCGCTGCCCGACACCCCGGGCGTCACCGGCGCCCAGGCCGGCGACACGATCGTCCTGCCGTACAACGACCTCGAAGCCGTCAACGAGGCCTTCCACCGGCATCCCGGTGAGATCGCGTGCGTTATTACGGAGGCCTCGCCCGGGAACATGGGCGTCGTGCCGCCCGCCGCCGGGTTCAACCAGGGGCTCAAGGACGCCTGCTCGAAGAACGGTGCCCTCTTCATCTCCGACGAGGTGATGACGGGCTTCCGGACCAGCCGGGCAGGGTGGTTCGGGATCGACGGGGTCGTACCCGATCTCATGACCTTCGGGAAGGTCATGGGCGGTGGCTTTCCCGCCGCCGCGTTCGGCGGGCGCGCCGACATCATGGCGCACCTCGCCCCCGCGGGGCCCGTCTACCAGGCCGGCACCCTCTCCGGTAACCCGGTCGCGACCGCCGCCGGCCTCGCCCAGCTGCGCCTCCTCGACGACGCGGCCTACGACACGATCGACGCCGTATCCGCGCAGATCCAGTCGCTCGTCACCGAGGCGCTCAGCAAGGAAGGTGTCGCGCACCGGCTGCAGAACGCCTCCAACATGTTCTCCGTGTTCTTCACCGACCGGAGCGTGCGCAACTACGAGGACGCCAAGGCGCAGGAGTCGTACCGCTTCACCGCCTTCTTCCACTCGATGCTGGCGAGCGGCGTCTATCTGCCGCCCTCGTCCTTCGAGTCCTGGTTCGTTTCCACGGCCCACGACGAACGGGCCATCCAGCGGATCGCCGACGCCCTCCCGGCGGCGGCCCGAGCGGCGGCGGAGGCCACAGCAGCATGAGTGACAACACCAGTGACATCACCGTCGTGCATGTGATGCGGCACGGCGAAGTCGCCAACCCTGAAGGGGTGTTGTACGGCCGTCTCCCCGGCTACCACCTCTCCGAACTCGGGCGGCAGATGGCCGACCGGGTCGCCGAGCACCTCTCCTCCCGTGATGTCACGCACGTCGTCGCCTCCCCGCTGGAGCGCGCGCAGGAGACCGCCACGCCGATCGCCAAGGCGCACGGGCTCGACCTCGCGACCGACGGGCGGCTCATCGAGGCCGACAACGTCTTTCAGGGCAAGACCTTCGGGGTCGGCGACGGGGCGTTGAAGAAGCCCGACAACTGGAAGTACCTCGTCAACCCGTTCAAGCCGTCCTGGGGTGAGCCCTACGTCGACCAGGTCGTCCGCATGATGGCCGCGCTGGACGCCGCCAAGGACGCCGCGCGCGGGCATGAAGCGGTGCTGGTCAGCCATCAGCTGCCGATCTGGATCGTGCGGTCGTACGTCGAGCGGCGCCGGCTGTGGCACGACCCGCGCAAGCGGCAGTGCACCCTCGCCTCCCTGACGACCTTCACCTACCGCGGCGACAAGATCGTGTCCGTCGGCTACACCGAGCCGGCCCGGGACCTCGTCCCGGCCCATCTCCTCGCCGGCGCCAAGCCCGTCAAGGGGAAGGACAAGGCGTTCGGCGCCTGACAAAGACGGGAAAGGCGGGAAAGGCGGGTTTGACCACTCGTCAGGGGCAGGGCTGGTGACAGCCCTGTGACATTTGTTTCGCAACCCACATCGTTCACGGTGAACTTTCTTGTCCGGCGCGTCCTCTCACAGGTAGACCACAGAGGACGCGACGGATGGGGAAGCAATGCGGAGTCTCACTCGACGAGGAGCGCTCGGAGTCGGTGCGGGCGCCGCGGCGGCCGTAGGACTCGCGGGGTGCGGGACGCTCGGTTCGGACGGGTCGAAGCCCTCCTCCGGCGGTTCCGGTAAGGGGTCCTCCGGTGGTCCCACCAAGTCGCTTGAGCCCCGGGCCAAGCCCATCGGTGACGGCTCCACTTCCTTCACCGGCGCGCAGCCCAAGCAGCCCGCCAAGCCCGTGCCGTTGGAGGCCGGGCAGACCCCGCCGCAGTTCGTGATCTTCTCCTGGGACGGCGCGGGCGAGGTGGGCAACGGCCTGTTTCCCCGCTTCCTCGACCTCGCCAAGCAGCACGGCGCGAGCATGACCTTCTTCCTCTCCGGCATCTATCTGCTGCCCGAGTCGAAGAAGCGCCTGTACAACCCGCCGAACAACGCGCGGGGCGCCTCCGACATCGGCTACCTCACCGACGAACACGTCAAGGCGACGCTCACCAACGTCCGCCGCGCGTGGCTCGAGGGCCACGAGATAGGCACCCACTTCAACGGCCACTTCTGCTCCGGCTTCGGCACGGTCGGCAACTGGACGCCCCAGCAGTGGCGCAGCGAGATAGACCAGGCCAAGTCCTTCGTGAAGGAGTGGCGCACCAACACCGGCTGGACCGACCTGCCGTCTCTGCCCTTCGACTACGAGAAGGAACTCGTCGGCGGCCGTACGCCCTGCCTCCTCGGCCAGGACAACCTGCTGCCCACCGCCCGTTCCCTCGGCTGGCGCTACGACGCCTCCTCGCCCGGCGGCCGCCAGGTCTGGCCCGTGAAGCGCAACGGCGTGTGGGACTACCCGCTCCAGGCGGTCCCCTTCCCCGGGCACAGCTTCGAAGTCCTCTCGATGGACTACAACATGCTGGCCAACCAGTCGGTCAACTCGACCAACGCGCCCGCCTACAACTACCCGGGCTGGCGTACTCAGGCCGCGCAGGCCTACATATCCGGCTTCCAGCGCGCCTACGAGTCCAACCGCGCCCCCTTCTTCATCGGCAACCACTTCGAGCACTGGAACGGCGGCATCTACATGGACGCCGTCGAGCAGGCCTTCAAGCACATCGCCCAGTTGAAGGAGAAGGGCGAGGACGTACGGCTCGTCTCCTTCAAGCAGTTCACCGACTGGATCGACGTGCAGAAGCCCGAGGTGCTGGCCAAGCTGCGCACCCTCGACGTCGGCCAGGCACCGGCCGGCGGCTGGAAGTCCTTCCTGCCCGCGAGCCCCGGCACCTCCTCGTCGGCCTCCTCCACGGCCACCGGAGACGCCGCCTGAAATGCCGTCTGAAATGCGGTTTTCCGCCCGCCGTACGCCGTTGAGGGGGGCGCGCAAGATCCCCAGAACGGGCATGCGAAACTTTTCACATGAGTGCCGCCAGTCGCGCCCGTAGCCGCGCCGTCCTGTCGACCGCCGGTGTTGCCGTCGCCGCGTTGGTGCTGTCCGCGTGCAGCTCCGGAGGCACCTCCGGAGGTTCGGGCAACACCAACTTCATCACCGGCTCCGACGGCATCGCGACCGTCAAGAAGGGCGACCGCCAGGCCGCCCCCAACCTGTCCGGCAAGACCATCGACGGCAAGACCCTCAGCACCGCCGACTACAAGGGCAAGGTCCTCGTCGTCAACGTGTGGGGCTCCTGGTGCTCCCCGTGCCGCGCCGAGGCGGACAACCTGGTCCAGGTCGCCAAGGCCACGGCCAACAAGGACGTCCAGTTCGTCGGCCTCAACACCCGCGACACCAGCACCGACCCGGCCGTGGCGTTCGAGAAGAAGTACCAGGTCCCGTACCCGAGTCTCTACGACCCGACGGGCAAGCTGATGCTCCGCTTCAAGAAGGGCACCCTCAACCCGCAGGCCATCCCCTCCACGATCGTCATCGACCGGGACGGCAAGATCGCGGCGCGCGCACTCCAGGCACTCAGCGAGGAGAAGCTGCGCGAGATGCTCGACCCGGTCATCGCGGAGAAGTGAGCTGACGTGCTGCTCGCCGCCGCCGCCCTGCCGGGCCAGAACGAGACGGTCTTCAGCGGGGCCCTGCTGCTCGCCCTGCCGATCGCCGTACTCGGTGGGCTCGTCTCCTTCTTCTCGCCGTGCGTCCTCCCGCTCGTTCCTGGCTACCTCTCCTATGTCACCGGGGTCAGCGGCACCGACCTGGGCGATGCCCGGCGGGGCCGGATGGTCGCCGGCGCCTCCCTCTTCGTCCTTGGCTTCACCGCTGTGTTCGTGTCCGGCGGGGCGCTGTTCGGCTACTTCGGGCAGACCTTGCAGGAGCAGAAGGACGTCCTGTCCAAGATCCTCGGCGTCTTCATGATCCTCATGGGCGTCTTCTTCATGGGGCTCATGCCGTGGCTGACCCAGCGTGAGTTCCGTTTCCACAAGAGGCCGACCGCCGGATTGATAGGGGCGCCCATCCTCGGCGCGCTGTTCGGGATCGGCTGGACGCCCTGTATCGGCCCCACGCTCGCCTCCGTGATCGCGCTCTCCTCGCAGCAGTCGAGTGCCGGTCGCGGCGCCATACTGACCGTCGCGTACTGTCTCGGCCTGGGTGTCCCCTTCGTCCTCACCGCGGTCGCGTTCCGCAAGGCCCTCGGCGCCTTCGGCTGGGTCAAGCGCCACTACGTCTGGGTGATGCGCGTCGGCGGCACCATGATGATCGTGACCGGCGTGCTGCTGCTCACCGGCGCCTGGGACGCGCTGGTGCAGGACATGCAGGGCTGGTCCGACGGCTTCACTGTAGGGATCTGATCGATGAGCAAGACGACCGCCGACTCGCCCGCCGAGACGCCCGCTGACTCGCCCCGGGCCGATTCCTCCGCCGACGACCAGGATCTCGGCGCCGCAGGCTCCCAGCTCTCCACGGCCCCCGTCGAGACGGCCATGCCCGGCTCCTTCGGCGGCAACCGCAGGCCCGGCCTCACCGGCTGGCTCGCCTGGACCGGTCGCGAGGCGCTCGGCTGGGCGCGCTGGTTCTGGCGCCAGCTGACCTCGATGCGGGTCGCGCTGATGCTGCTGTTCCTGCTGTCGCTCGGCGCGGTCCCCGGCTCGCTGATCCCGCAGTCCGGCACCGACGCGCTGAAGGTCTCCGAGTTCCAGGACGCGCACAAGACGCTCGGGCCGATCTACCAGAAGCTCGGCCTCTTCCACGTCTACGGCTCCGCCTGGTTCGGCGCGATCTACGTCCTCCTCTTCGTCTCCCTCATCGGCTGCATCATCCCGCGCACCTGGCAGTTCGTCGGCCAGCTCCGCGGCCGTCCGCCGGGCGCGCCCAAGCGGCTCAACCGCCTTCCCGCGTACGCCACTTGGCGCACCGCCGCCGAGCCCGAGCAGGTCCGCGAAGTCGCCCTCGCGGCGCTGAAGAAGCGGCGTTTCCGCGCGCACGTCGCCGGGGACGCCGTAGCCGCCGAGAAGGGTTACCTCCGCGAGACCGGCAACCTCCTCTTCCACCTCGCGCTGATCGTGATGCTGATCGCCTTCGCCTGGGGCCAGCTCTTCAAGTCCGAGGGCGACAAGCTGATCGTCGAGGGCGACGGCTTCTCCAACACCCTCACCCAGTACGACGACTTCAAGTCCGGCAACCTCTTCAGCGACGACGACCTCGTGCCGTTCAGCTTCAACCTGAAGAACTTCATCGGCACGTACGAGCGCACCGGCCCCAACCGCGGCACCCCGAGCACCTTCCAGGCCGACATCAGCTACAGCATCGGCGCCTACGGCAAGTCCGAGAAGCACACCATCAAGGTCAACGAGCCGCTGGAGATCGGCGACTCGAAGGTCTACCTCGTCAGCCACGGCTACGCCCCGGTCGTCACCGTCCGGGACGGCAAGGGCAACGTGGTCTTCCACCAGGCCGTACCGATGCTGCCGATCGACTCCAACGTCACCTCGCAGGGCGCGATCAAGGTCCTCGACGGCTACAAGAACGCCCAGGGCGTCGCCGAACAGCTCGGTTTCGCCGCCCTGTTCGTGCCGACGTACGCCAAGGGCAGCGGCACGATGTTCTCCCAGTACCCCGGGCTCGACTACCCGGTGCTCAACGTGACCGGCTACCACGGTGATCTGGGCGTCAACTCGGGCATCCCGCAGAACGTGTACCAGCTGGAGACCAAGAACCTGAAGCAGTTCAAGGACTCCAAGGGCAAGATCCTCAAGGCCCAGCTGCTGCCCGGCGAGACGATGAAGCTGCCGAACGGCGCCGGGTCGATCACCTTCGACAAGCAGATCAAGGAGTGGGCGGGCTTCCAGGTCGTCCAGCAGCCCGGCACCACCTGGGCCCTGGCCGGCGCGCTCACGGCGATCCTCGGTCTGGCCGGCTCCCTGTTCATCCAGCGCCGCCGCGTCTGGGTGCGGGCTACGCGCGGCGCGGACGGAGTGACGGTCGTCGAGATGGCCGGCCTCGGCCGCAGCGAGTCCGCGAAACTCCCCGAGGAACTCGGCGACCTGGCCGCGCTGGTGCACGACCGGGCCCCGACGAAGCCGGCCGACGGCCCGAAGATCGACGCCCCCAAGACCGCCGACGCCCCAAAACCCCCCGCCGACGACCCGAACACCCCCAACTCCGACGCCGACACCCACGACTCCGACTCCGGCGTCGAACCGCCCGTACCCGCCGAAGGGGCTGAGAAGTGACTCTCGCCGCCGCAACCGACATCGCCTCCGTGACCAATCTGGCCGCTGCCACCAACGAGCACCTGGCCAACCTCAGCAACACGCTGATCTACTCGTCGATGGCCGTCTACACCCTGGCCTTCTTCGCGTACATCGCCGAATGGACCTTCGGCAGCCGCAGCAAGATCGGCCGTACGGCCGCCGCGCTGACCGGTGCCGAGGCGAAGAAGGCGGCGGCGCCCGCCGTCACCGTGCAGAACGCCGGCGGCACCGCCGTGCTGGAGCGGCCGAAGGTGGTCGTACGGGCCGCGTCCGGCTCGCGTGACGTGCCGGACGGTCCCGGCGCGCACGGCGGGGACGAACAGGGCGACCTCTACGGCCGTATCGCCGTGTCCCTCACGGTGCTTGCCTTCCTCATCGAGCTGAGCGGCGTCATCGCCCGCGCGGCCTCGGTGGAGCGGGCGCCCTGGGGCAACATGTACGAGTTCAACATCACCTTCTCCACGGTCGCCGTCGGCGTGTACCTGACGCTGCTGCTGCTCAAGAAGAACGTGCGCTGGCTCGGCCTGTTCCTGGTCACGACGGTCCTCCTCGATCTCGGCATCGCCGTCACTGTCTTGTACACCGCCAGCGATCAATTGGTTCCCGCCCTCCACTCGTACTGGCTGTACATCCACGTCTCGACCGCGATCATCTGCGGCGCGGTCTTCTACGTGGGCGCCGTAGGCACGCTCCTGTACCTCTTCAAGGACTCGTACGAGAGCAAGCTCGCGAACGGCGGCAAGCCCGGCGCCTTCTCCACCTCGGTGATGGAGCGGCTGCCCGCCTCGGCGAACCTCGACAAGTTCTCCTACCGCGTGAACGCGGCCGTCTTCCCGCTGTGGACGTTCACGATCATCGCGGGCTCGATCTGGGCCGAGTCGGCCTGGGGCCGCTACTGGGGCTGGGACCCGAAGGAGACCTGGGCGTTCATCACCTGGGTCGCCTACGCCTGCTACCTGCACGCCCGCGCCACGGCCGGCTGGAAGGGCCGCAAGGCCGCCTACCTGGCCCTGATCGCCTTCGGCTGCTGGATCTTCAACTACTACGGCGTCAACATCTTCGTCGGCGGCAAGCACTCCTACGCCGGCGTGTAAGGCGTATCCCGAAGCCGCAACTCCCTTACGGCAGAGGCCGGTTCCGTGTGACATGGGTCACCGGAACCGGCCTTCGTCGTCCGGACAGGTAAAGGGGTGTGGATACGAATCTGCGGTTGAGGAAACGCATCCGCGCGGGGGATCACGACGCCTTCGGCGAGCTCTTCGACGCGTACGCACGCTCCGTCTACAACCATTCCTTCCGGCTCACGGGGGACTGGGCGCAGGCCGAGGACCTCGTGTCGCTGACCTTCCTGGACGCCTGGCGCCTGCGCGGCAAGGTCGACGAGGAGGGCGGTTCGTTACGGCCCTGGCTGCTCGGCATCGCCACCAACGTCACGCGCAACACCCGCCGCGCCGCCCGAAGACACGCGGCGGCGCTCTCCCGGCTGCCCCGTGAGGAGGTCGAGCGCGACTTCGCCGACGAGGTCGCCGCCCGCCTCGACGACCGGGCCGAACTCGCCCTCGTACGCGCCGCGTTGGCCACCCTGCGCCGCGCCGAGCGCGAGGTGCTCGCCCTGTGCGTGTGGTCCGGGCTCGACTACCAGGCCGCCGCCGAGGCGCTCGGGGTGCCCGTGGGGACCGTACGGTCGCGGCTCTCGCGGGCGCGCGCAAAGCTCGCGAAACATCTCAAAAGTACGGAACTCCTCCCGAGGGACGGACAGATGAAAGGTGACCGCGGCAGTGCGGTCGGGCCCCTGAGGGAGGACAAGCGATGAACCAGCTCCCGGAACTCCCCGAGAGAGACCTCCCGCCGGGCCGTCACCGACTCCTCAAGGAGCATCTGATGACCGAGATCCGGCACGAGGCTGTAGCTGTCCAGCAGGGTGCGCCCGCGCCCCGGCGGAACAAGTGGCTACGGCCCGCGATCGCGGCGACCGCCGTCGCCACCGCCGCGGCCGTCGCCTTCGTGGTGCTGCCTTCGTCCGGCTCCTCGCCGACGCCGCCCGCGAAGCCGCCCCGGAAGTCGACGGCCGCGCTCCTGGAGGACATCGCGCTCGCGGCCGAGCACGAGAAGTCCTACGGCACAGTCCGCGACGACCAGTTCGTGTACGTGGAGAGCCAGGTGTCGTACGCGCACGACGGGGAGGGAACGAAGGCCACGATCGATCCGCTGCACCGGCAGGAGGTGTGGACGTCGGTGGACGGCCTGCACGTCGGGCTGGTGCGGCAGGCGGGCATGGGGTCGCACTCCGTCCCGGTCGACGTGAAGCCGGGCAAGGCCGGCTGGGACGTCTCGTCCTTCTACAACCACGTGAAGACGCTGCCGACCGACGCCGACGCGATGTACGACTACCTGGCCACCACCGCCCCGAAGTACGGCGGTGATGACAAGAACCAGGCCATGTTCGTGCTGGTCGGCGATCTCCTCCGCGATTCCATCGTGCCGCCGAAGCAGAGCGCGGCGCTGTTCCGGGCGGTGGCCAGGATTCCCGGAGTGGCGACGGTCGAGGGGGTGAAGGACGCCACCGGGCGCCCCGGTGTCGCCATCGCCCGGACCGACCCCTACAACCCGCTCAGGGACGAGTGGATCTTCGACGCGAAGACCTACGAGTTCCTCGGCGAGCGCGAGGTGGCCACCAAGGACAACGCCGGCGTGAAGAAGGGCACGGTCACGGCGAACACGGCCGTCCTGCGCCGGGCGATCGTCGACAAGGCGGGCGAACGGCCGTAGGAAACAGGGGTGTTGAGGCCGTAGCAAACCGCGGTGCTCAGGCCGGAGGCAGGCACTCCTTCCCGGGAGGCCGGTTCTCCGGCCAGGCGATCTTCACGAAGCGGGCGATGCCCTTCGGGGTGAGTTCCACTATCGGTACGGCCTTGTCGTACGGGTTGCCGTGGATGTCCAGGCAGATCCAGCCGCTCGCCCCGTTCACCCGCAACGACCCCTTCACCTGCGGCCATTGGAGGCCGACGTCCGCGAGGGGCGGGATCTTCTGCTGGTCGGGGGTGGCCTCGCGGATGCCGTGGACGGCGAGGCGCATCGCGTCGTAGGCGATGATCGCCTGGCCGTCGTCGAGGGACGCCGGGCCGATCGGGCCGACGGGGGAGGTCCTGGCGGCGGCCACCAGCTTCTTCAGGTCCTGGGTGTCCTGGGCCGAACCACCCGTCGCCGGGGGCTTGTTGACCCAGGCGTCCGGGTGGGCGAGGGCGGTGTAGCGGACGGCGACGCCGTGTTGCAGGGCGCTGCGGTCGAGCTTCTTGTCGCCGGTGAGGTACGAGCCCTCGTCGCCGGTGAGCACGGTGAACGTGCGGGACTGGCAGCCGCGGCGGCCCAACGCGTTGATGAACTGGCGGAGTTGGGTGTGCCGTCCGGCGAAGAACACGGTGTTCAGTTTGGCGTCCGTGTCGCAGACGAGGTCGGTGATCTGCCGGAAGGTGTTGGGCGTACTGCCCTCCTGGCTCCGGTTGGCGGGCGGGGTGAACGGCCACGACCCGTACGGCGAGCCCTTGAGCAGGGTGGCGAAGGCCTGTTGGAGCGTCTTCGTGTACGGGTCGCCGGGCTTGTCGTAGACCAGCAGGGCCCGGTCGGCCGTCACCTTGGCATAGGCGGCGAGGGCGCGGGCCTCGTCGGTGTTGGTGGGGGAGACGCGGGCCAGGCCGGGGTAAGGGTCCTTGCCCTGCTGGCCGTTGGCGAGGTCGTCGGCGGTGATGGAGGAGCCGACCACCGGGATGCCGAGCCGGGTCAGTTCCGCGACGGCCTTCTTGTTGTTGTCGGTGCTGGTCCCTATCCCGGTGACCGCGCGCAGCCGGTCGGAGGTGTCCGTCATCGCCGAGAGCCGGTCGACCGTCCGCTCCCAATAGGCGCCGTCGGCACCGGGGTTGGCGAGCACGAGCCGGATGTACGGGGTCTCGCCGTTGTCGTCGTGGTTGGCCCGGTACTGCGCGAGATACGCGCCCTGCAACTCGTGCAGCACGTCGTTCAGGTTGTCGGCGTCGCTCGAACTGAACGGCTCGTACAGGGCGACGGTGACGTACGTACCGGCCTTGAGGGAACGGTTCTCGTGGGCCACCGCCCTGATGGTGGCGGCGAACCGGCGCTGCCCGAAGTCGAACGCCGAGGTCGACACCCCCACGCACTCCCCGCTGTCCTCGGGCCGGGCCACCCCGGCCGCGCAGGAACGGTCGTCGTGCAGGAGGGTGCGGGTCAGCTGGACCAACCCGAAGACCAGCGCGGCGGCGAGCACGAGGGCCGTGTAGCGGTAGATCGGGAGCGTCCTGATCCGCTGGACCAGTTCGTGCAGCCACGCTCTCATCGCCCGCCCCCGTCTCGGTCTTCGCCGCCCGGCACCCGCAACGGGCGCCCGGCCAGGGCCTGTTCGGGCCACTGCTGGGCGGCCCGCCACAGCGGTTCACTGCCCGCGGGCCAGATGTTCGACAACTGCTCCAGGTCGAAGTGCATCCGCCCCGCGACCTCCTCGTCCGGCAGCACCAGCGGATCCGTCACCTGCCACACCGCGTGCAGCAGCCGCCGTACCGTCAGATGCAGAGTCGGATCCACGCCGGGCGGAGGGTCCTCCTCGGCGTCCGTGCGGGCGAGCGCGACGGCCTTGCGGTGGTCGCCGGGGGCGCCGATGTCCCGGCCGTGCGGATCGTGCGCGTGGTAGTAGGGCGCGGCGGTGACGAACAGCAGCGTCTCCAGCCAGGCGTACGGCGTGATGGTGCGGAAGGTGTTCCGCAGGTAGGCGACCGCGTCCGCCGTGTCGCCCAGGGCGAGTTCGTGGTGCAGGCGGTAGCGGGCGCGGGCCGGGGTGTCCGGGTTGCCGGGCAGGCCGTCGTAGTGCGAGAGCAGCGAGCGGTGCACGGCACGCCAGCGGCCGTGGTCGGCGTCGTCGAGGTGCAGCCGTAGGAGGAGCAGGGTGCGCAGGAAGGGGTCGCCGACGAAGTAGCCCTCGGCCGGGGGCAGTCCCTCGGCGGCGAGTTGGGTGCGCAGCCGGTTCACCCCGGCCGCCCCGAAACTGTCCCCGAGCCGGGCCTCGGCCAGTGCCCGCGCCGAGTCCCCGTCGTGCGCGGTGGCGAGCACGGCGAGTTCCTCCGCGAGCCCCGGCGGCACCAGCCGGTCGAGCAACTCCCGGTACACGGGCCGCCGATCGTGCTCCGCGTCCCCCTCCCGCTCGATCCCGGCGGTCAGCAACTCGCCCGGACTGACCGCCCCCACGGGCCGGTTCTGCCGTACGGCCTGCCCCAGCATCGCGGCCCCCAGCGGACTTCCGGCCGTCAACCGGTGGATGGCGTACGGCAGTTGGGGTGGCACCTCGACACGCGTAGCGCCGTCGGTGTCGGTGGCGGTGGCACATACGTCGGCGATGACGCGCCGTGCCTCCTCTGGAGTCAGCGCCGGCAACGTCACCAACAGCGCCCGGGACGAGGGCGAGGCCCCCGGTACCCAGCCGCTCGCGCGGGCCACCTCCGGCAGCGGATGCCGTACGGCGTCCGGCAGTTCGGGGTGACGGTGGCCGCGCAGCCCGGCGAAGAAGACGACTTGGTCCCCGACTCCGTCGGCACGTTCCTTCAGTACGGCCTTCATCAGCCCGGGACCCGGCCCCGACTGCACGTTGTCGACGAGGACGACGGGCCGCCCGACTCGCCGCATCCGCTCCCACCGGCGCCGATACGTATCGCCCAGATCGGCCAACAGGGCGCGCAGCAGCCAGCGTTCGGCGTCCGCGCGGGAGGTGCCGTCGGCGCGGAAGTCGCGGGCGATCTCGATCAGCCCGCGCTTGGCGTCACCGCTCGCACCCGGGTAGGCGCGGTACCAGTCGGCGCCCGCCTTCAACAGCCCGTTCGGCGTCCACACCAGCTCGAAGAGGGTGTCCAGGGTCGCCTCGATGACGGCTTGGCCCACCGGCCCCGTACCCGACAGATTCGCGATCAGCCGGGAGGCGACCTTGCCGGCCCAGCCCTGCGCGATCACCGCCCAGCGCCGGGCCGGGTCGCTCAGCAGCAGGATGCGCCGGGCCTCCTCGCGGGCGCTGTCCTCGTCCTGGGCGCCCCAGCCGGTCGCGCACACGGCGAGCAGCCCGGCTTCGAGACGCGGGAAGTCGATGTTCCCGGCCCCGTGCACCACCGGCTCCCGCAACTGCTCCGCGACGGACGCCAGCGCCTGCCACACCGGCGACCAGGTCGCTGCGGGCCGCCCGTCCGGCAGCCGGGTGAGCCGGTCTGCCTCGCAGTCGATCAACGCGACCGGCGTGTGCCCGCGGTACGCGCTCCGCAGCTCGGCCAGCGCCATGCTCTTGCCGAGTCCGCGCGCGCCCGCGAGCACCACGAAGGGCGGTTCCGGGTGTTCGTACGGCGAGGTGAGCAGCTCGTACGGGCGCAGGCCGATCAGGCGCGAGGCGAGACCGGGCGGCTGTGCCTCGAACAGCGCCCCGCGTCCATGCAGCCCTCTACCCACCGCATCTCCCCCTGAGCGGTCGCCTGGCACCGGAACCTGTCTATCAACACCAGGGTAAATAGGGGGAGTTGTTTCGGACCAGATCGCGTGGTGTCCGTTGAGTTACGAAAATGTCGGAACGCGTCCGGACTCTTGGGTCAGTCGACGGTGATCGAGTCCAGTTTCTCCCGCAGATAGACATGCGAGTCGACGGCCTCGTAGGCCACCCGTCCGACCGGCGCGGGCAGGGACTCCACCAGCGTGCCGGGCGTGCACTCGCCGAAGTAGACGAGCGACATCAGCTCCTCCGCCGGCGAGTCGGCGGGCGGCGGCAGCACCCGGTGCCGCCCGGACCGCCACCGGTCCCCGGTCCAACGGGCCATCAGATCACCGATGTTGATGGTGAACGCCGCCGGATCGAACGGCGCGTCCTCCCACCCGCCCTCATCGGTGAAGACCTGAAGTCCCCCCTTCCCGGCCTGCCGGTCGAGGATGGTCACGGTCCCGAAGTCGGTGTGCGGCCCGATCCGGAACTGCCCCGGCTCCGGCTCCCCGACGACCTCCACCCCCGGGTACCAGTTGATGTTGAACCCGTACGTCGGATGGTCCATGTGCTGGGAGAAGAAGTCGGCTTCGAGCCCGAGCGCGACCCCGAGCAGCGACAGCAGCTGCTTCTCCAGCTCGCCCATCCGGTCGAGGTACTCCTCGCAGAGCGCCTGGAGCCCCGGGATCTCCGTCGGCCACACATTGGGCGCGTACCACTCGGCGTTGATCACCGGGTCCTCGAAGGGCCGGTGCGTGGCGAAGGTCAGCGACTCCTTCAGATCGGGCGGGGTCTCGGTCCCCTCCGAGTACCCGTTGGCCTCGGCACCGGGCCCGAGCCAGCCGCGCCCGCCGACCTTGGCGGAGTAGGCCTCTTTCACGTCGACGGGGAGGGCGAAGAAGGCGCGGGCGGCCTCCCGGATCCGGGACCGGAGACTCGGGTCGACCCCATGCCCGGTGACGAGCAGGAACCCGGCGGTCTGGAGGGCGTCGTCGACGGTACGGGCGATGTCTTTCCGGGTCTGCTCGTCCCCCGAGATCCAAGGCTTCAGGTCGATCGTGGGGATGCGGGGTTTGGTCTGGGGCTGGGGCTCAGTCACCAATGTCCTCGTTCCAGAGTGCCGGGTTGTTCTTGATGAAGTCGCGCATCAGCGAGGTGCACTCGGGATCGTCGAGGAGGACGATCTCCACACCGTGCTCGGTGAGCCAGTCGTGCCCGCCGTGGAAAGTGGCGGCCTCGCCGACCACAACCCGTGAGATACCGAACTGCCGCACCAGCCCGGAGCAGTACCAGCAGGGCGAGAGGGTCGTGACCATGGTCGTCCCTCGATACGACCGCTGCCGCCCCGCCGCCTTGAACGCGGCCGTCTCCGCGTGCATCGAGGGGTCGTCGTCCTGGACGCGCCGGTTGTGGCCGCGCCCCAGCAGGGTGCCGTCGGCGCCGTAGAGCGCGGCGCCGATCGGGATGCCGCCCTCGCCGAGCCCGGCGCGGGCCTCCGCGACGGCGGTGGCGAGCCAGGCGCTCGCCTGTGCCTGATCCAAAGGCTTCATGTCTTCACTCTCCAGTGGGCGAAACACGAGGGCAACGTGCGGAAAGTACTCTCCCCGCAACCCTTAACCGGACGAACTGTCCGCGCCTCTGGAGGTTCCCGTGCCCGCACTCACCCTCCGTGAGGTCCTGGCTCTCGACCCGGTCCGTGCCACCGAGCCCGAGCTGCTGGCCGGAGAGGCCGCGCTCGACCGCCCCGTGCGCTGGGTCCACTCCAGCGAGGTCTACGAGGGCGCGAACTTCCTCGACGGCGGCGAGCTCCTTCTCACCAACGGCTTCGGCCTCACCGACACGGACGCCGAGATCCGCCGCCGCTACGTCCGCGAGCTGGCGGCCCGGGGCGCGTCCGGCCTGGCGGTGGAGATCGGCCGCTCCCTCCCCACCATGCCTCCGGAGGTCACGGACGAGGCCCGCCGCCTGGGCCTTCCCCTCCTGGCCCTCCACCGCGTCGTCCCCTTCGTACGGATCACCGAGGCCGCCAACCGGGCGATCGTGGCCCGGGGCCTGTCCGGCCGTTCCGTCGTACGCCCGTGGGGCGACGACCACACGGCCGCGCTCCTGGCGGACCTCGCCGACCGGGCCGCGCTGAACCAGCCGGAGGTCGAGGCGCGCTCGGCCCTGGCCGGCTTCCACCCCGGCCCGGGCGCCCGCCTGATCGGCGTCTCCGTGCACGGCGCGCGGGACGTGACGGCCGTGGACCGGGCGGTACGGCTGCTGGGCGGCGCGAGCGTGCTGCGGGCGGCGTTCCCGGGCGACGTACTGGCCCTGCTGGCCCTCCCCGGCTCCGTCTCCGGCGACCCCATCCGCGCGGTCCAGGAAGCGTTCCGTACGGCGGCCGACCCCGGGCTGACGGTGGCGGTCGGCCACGCGGTCGACACCGGCAGCGGCTGGCTGCGCTGGAGCGACACGCTACGGGCGGCCCGTACGACACTGGAACTCGCCCTGACGGTCCCGGCGGCCGAACCCGCCGCCCCCGAGGGCCCGTTGGTGACCTCGGCACGAGCGCTGGCCCTGGAACGGGAGCTGACGCGGGGCGGTGTCGACGCGAACCGGGACCGGTTGGCGCGGCTGGTGCAGCACGCGTTGGGTCCGCTGCTGGCGTGGGAGGCGGCTCACCCGAGCGACCTGGTGCGCACGCTGGAAGTGCACCTGCGGCACGGCTGCTCGCCCACGCGGACGGCGGCCCTCCTGCACATCGGCCGCCAGTCCCTCTACCAACGCCTGGAACGCATCGAGTCGTTGCTCGGCCTGGAGATCGACGACCCGGATCTGCTGGGGGAGTTGCTGGCGGCGGTCTGTGCGCATCGGGTGGTGCGGGGGATGGGGGCGGCTCAGGTGCGGGGGCTGCGGACGGTGGCCTAGAAGTCGGCCTGGCGCAGGGTGACTTGGCTGGGCCCGTTGAAGGGGGCGTAGCAGGTCACGGTGGGCGGGGTGCGGAGGGTGCCGTCCTCGGTGAACAGTTTCCGTACGGCGTCGAAGGCGACCTCGCCGCTGACGACCGGGGCGACACGGTCGTAGAACGCGCGTGAGGCCTCGGGCAACGGTTCCCCGGGCTTGCCCTCGTCCTCGCTCCACACGTCCCACAACAGGGTCTCCACCTTGTTCAGGGCGGCGAGGTCGAGGCGGATGTTGCCCGCGACGAACCGTTCGCCCCAGAAGGGTCCCTCCTCCGGCCGGTGCAGGCCGAAGGTCGTCGGGTCGGCGCCGCCGGTGCGGATGGCCTGCCAGGCCTCGCCCGCGACGAGGAAACGTTCGCGGGGTACGTCCATCGGGTCGAAGTCGACGTTCCAGTGGTCCGTGACGGTGGAGTCGGTGAGCTGGGAGTCGGCGAGGAGCCAGCCGCGGTCGTCGTCCCAGTACTCGGTGACGACGTGGTCGCCGTGGAAGAGCTCGGAGGCGTCGGTGTCGGGCGAGTTGAAGTAGTCGGCGAAGCCGGAGCGGATACGGGCCGGGATGCCCAAGTGCCGCAGGAACGAGCAGTGCAGCAGCGAGAAGTCCCGGCACACTCCGACGAACCGGTCGCCGGGTGCGCGCCGCAGGGTGAGCGGGGCGGGGTTGCGCTCGACGAGGATCCGCAGGGTGTCGTCGATGTAGCGCGTCTCGGCGTCGTTGTGGAGGCGGTCGGTGGGGTGGGTGTGGTCGTAGAAGCCGTCTTCCAGCCGGTGGATGAGCAAGTCGCGGGTGATACGGGCGAGTTGGGCGGGGTCGCGCGGGAAGTCGGCGTAGTGGTGGGCGAGGGCGCCGGGGTCGGAGTACGGGCTCTGGGCGGCGTAGAAGGCAAGGTCTGTGCTGAAGTCTGCGGTGAGGGGCATGACACCTGACCGTGTCAAAATTCGCCCTGAATTGTCCATAGCCCGGGGGTACTTCAGTCCAGGGTTGCTTCAGCCCAGGGGTACTTGAGCCCAGAGTTACTTCACTTCGGGTCCGCCGCGACCGATCGCCAGATCCGTTCCGGGAGTACGCGTGCCGCCTCGTCGAGGTCGAGTTCGACGTCGTCGATGCCGGAGAGCCAGCGGCGGACCACGCCGACCAGTGGGCCCAGGACGAGGGTCTCCAGCAGAGGGAGCGGCAGCGGGGCCAACTCGCCTGAATCGACGTGGGTTTGGACCCAGGTGGCGAACACCGAGAGCCTGGCCTCCTGGGAGTCACGCAGCTCCCTGGCCTGGATCATGTTCCGCTGGTCGGTTCTGGCGGAGTGCAACAGCAGGGCGGCGTCCCGGTGTTCGCGGACGAAGGTCAGATGCGTCCGTACGATCGCGCGGATGCCGGTGCGGGCGGTGCGGGTCGCCTGGAGCGCGGTGATCAACTCGCTCAGCAGCCGGCTCAGCCAGCGCTGCGCCAGCGCGTCGAACAGACCGTCCAGGCTACCGAAGTGGTGGTACAGGCTGCCGAGGCTGACACCGCTGGCCTTGGTCACGGCGCTGACGGTGAGGCCCTGTTCGCCCTGCTCCGCGAACAGGCGCAGCGCGGCGTCGAGGAGCAGGTCTGCGGTGACCTCGCCGCGGTGTTGCTTGGGGCTCATGCGGGACAGCGTATTGGGAACTCGGTTCTAGAGTGAATTTCTAGAGCAGATTTCTGGAAACCTCTTCCGGTGTGACCATCCGCCGGTCCAGACTTGCTGATACCCGGGCCCGCGTCCGTCCGTTTCGGGGGATACGGATGGCCGTGGGTCCGGTGTGTTGAGCGGGGTGGTGCCTAGGATCGTCGGCATGGCGCTGCGTCCTGTTCAGGTGAATATCAAGGCCGTTGACTGTTCGGGGCTCGGCCGGTTCTGGGGGGAGGCGCTCGGCTGGGGCGTGCTCAGCCCCGGCGTGACGACCTACGTCGGCCCCGGCGGCGGCCTCGTCTGGCCCGAACCGCTCGGCCTGGGCATCGACCTCATCCCCGTCCCGCACCCCAAGCCGCCGACGAAGAACCGCCTGCACCTCGACCTCGCCACCACGTCTACGACCCACCGGGCGGAGCTGATCGCGCGCCTACGGTCTCTCGGCGCGACGCCCGCCGACGTGGGCCAGGGCGATGTGCCGTGGACGGTCCTAGCCGACCCCGAGGGCAACGAGTTCTGCGTGCTGGAACCTCGGGAGATCTACCGGGACACCGGGCCGATCGCCGCGGTGGTCGTCGACTGTGTGGATCCGCGAGCGATGGCCCGGTTCTGGGGCGGGGCGATCGACTGGGCCGTGCTCGAAGTCTCCGACGACCAGGCGTCGTTGCGCTCCGCCGAGGGTGTCGGGCCGTACCTGGAATTCCTCCGCACGCCTGACCCGAAAACCTTGCCGGACCGTATCCACCTCGACCTGTTGCCGTATCCCGGTGACGACAAGACGGCGGAGGTGGAACGGCTTCGGGGTCTCGGCGCCGCCGACCTCGACGTCGGCCAGGGCGATGTCTCGTGGACGTGTCTGACGGATCCGGAAGGGCATGAGTTCTGCGTTCTTGCTCTGCACTGAGGCGGGGCCTTGTCGGTGTCCCGGCAGTTGGAATGTTGCCGTTGGGCCACTCGCTTCTTGGTCAGTGTCGGGCTTCCGCGGCCCGAGTAAAGGGCGCTCCGCTGCGCTACGCGTCGCCTGCGGCGATGGCCCTGCGGGCCACCCTTGACTCGGTCCGCTCCAGCCCGTTTGAGAAGCGAGCGAGCGGCCCGGAGGAACGGGTGGCCAAGGTAGGAATTCCCCTGCCTGTACTGCGTTGTGGGCCGGTGTGGAGGGGGCGCGTTCGCGTCTCGCCTGCACGCCGCGTCGGCTCAGCGGCCAACGGCGGCTGGGGGAGGGGGGTGGGTTGGAGAAGTGTGACACTTTCCCGTTAACTGTCACACTTCTGCGGGGTGGGTACCCGGGGAGGGGCGATCGGCGGACGGGGGCGGTCATCGCCCGGGGCGTCACTCAAAGTCGGCTCGCAGTCTTCCCCTCCCATGCCCGCATCGTAGAACTGCCCCCTTGCCCGCCCGTTCCCCTCGGCCGCGAACTCCCCAGAGCTCCTTGCCCTTTGGCCTCCTGGCCCCCGGCCTCTTGCGCAGCAACTCCCCACCGGGCGGTAGTCGCTAAGCCGGCCCGGCGTGCTGGCGAGGCGCGAGCGCGCCCCCTCACCCCGGCCCGCAACGCAGTACAGGTAAGGGCGTTCATGCCTGGCCACCCGTTCTTCAGGGCCGCTCGCTCGCTTCTGAAACGGGCTGGAGCGGCCCTAGTCAAGGGTGGCCCGTAGGGCCATCGCCGCAGGCGACGCGTAGCGCAGCGGAGCGCCCTTTACTCGGGCCGTGGAAGGCCGACACTGGCCAAGAAGCGAGTGGTCCGACGGTCACGTGTTGGCGTGGGGGCCTGGTCAACCCTGAGGCTGTGGCTCCAGTACCGCGTAGTCCGCGAAGCTGCGGCGGTAGCGGGTGTGCCGGGTTTTCTGGGTGTGCTTGCGTTGCCATTCCTCTACGTCGGTCGGGTTGGCGTGGGGGCCGGAGGTGGCGGCGCAGTCGTGGTCGTCGCCGGAGACGCAGTGGGCCTCGTACTCCGGTTCCGCGGTGGGGTCTTGGACGATCGAGTACGGCACGTAGCGGAAGATTCGGCGGTGTCGGATGTCGTGGTCCCGGTGTTGGTGTCGGCGCAGCAGGACGTTCGCGTCGGTCTCGGCGGTGCCGTCGTTGCGGGCACGGGCGTCGTCCCGGAATGCGGCCAGGTCGAAGCAGGGCTGGCAGTCGGGGACGGGGATGGGGGGTGTGGTGATGTCGTACGGCACGGAATTGCCCACCCAGGAGCGGGAGTTGGCCGCCTTTACGCTCGCGATCAGCCGTTCCTGGGGTGTTGCCGGGCGTACGGCTTCCGGTGGGGCCTCCCACTCCCGGCCGCCGCCGAGCGGGCGCAGCATCGCGTAGGGCCCTGCCTTGCCTCGGTATTCACCCACCTTGTTCGTACTGATGTCGTAGACGAGCGTTCCTTGTTCGATCTGGTTCGCGATCGGCTCAACCATGTTCACTCCGGGGCCACTTCATCACTCTGGGTGTATTGAGAGTCGCCTAGGGGAACGGTGCGTATCAATGCTTGGCGCGTGCCATTGGGCCATTGCCACGGAGGGGGGCGGGTTCGGTGACCTATCGCAATGCGGAGGCCACGGGCGGAGTCAGTAACGCGGTGCTGTTCGGTGACCTGTTACGCCACTATCGCGAGGCCGCGTTGCTCACGCAGGACGCGTTGGGCAGGCAGATCCCCTGCGACCGTTCACACGTGGCGAAGGTGGAGGCGGGGACACGGGTCCCGCAGGAGTCGTTCGTCAAGAAGTGCGATGAACTCCTGGGTACGGGTGGGGTGTTGCTGCGCATGTGGCGGCACATCGACTGGTACCCCGAGGTGCAACACCCCGATTGGTTCGAGAAGCGTGCTGAGATGGATGCGCAGGCGGTGGCGCTGCGGGAGTATCAAGAGCGCGTCATTCCGGGCCTGTTGCAGACACCGGGCTATGCGCATGCGCTGTTCTCTCAGATTGCCAGTGGTGAGGAGGTGGAGGAGCGCGTCCGGGCCAGGCTCAGTCGCCAACCGCGCTTCTTCGCCGATGAAGGGCCCCTGTACATCGCCGTCTTGGACGAGAGTTGTCTGCGCAACGCGGTGGGGAGTCCAGAGGCCATGCGGGATCAGTGTGCGCATCTGTTGAGCGTCGGCCAGCGCCCCAACATCCGTATCCAGGTGGCCCCTGCGGGACTCTTCGGACTCATCCGTCCTCGCAACTCCTTCTCGCTGATCAAGCTGCCCGACGGGCATGACTGGGTGTACTCGGAGTCGCTGGACCGTGGGCATTTCAACGACGATCCAGCCATCTTCGGGCGCCACAGTCAGGCCTATGATGTGTTCAGGGCGGACATCCCGTCAGCCCGCGAATCCGCCGCTCTGATCAGCGACGTGATGGAGGGTTACGAGCACCATGAACACGCACGAGCTCGGCGCGGCGACCTGGGTCAAGAGCAGCTACAGCGACAACAACGGCGGCAACTGCGTCGAAATCGCTCCCGCTATCCCCGCCGTCGTGCCGGTGCGTGACAGCAAGGTGTCCGAGGGCCCGGTACTGATGCTCACCCGTTCCGCTTGGTCGGCGTTCACGGAGGCGCTCCGGTGACCTGGGTCAAGAGCAGCTACAGCGGCGAGAACGGCGGCGACTGCGTGGAAATCGCTCCCGCTATCCCCGCCGTCGTGCCGGTGCGTGACAGCAAGGTGTCCGAGGGCCCGGTACTGATGCTCACCCGTTCTGCCTGGTCGGCGTTCACGGCGGCTCTTCGGTGACGTCGTTGCCGGCCTTGCCGTAGCGGCGGAAGGCGGACGTGTTCACCGTCCAGGGGCCGAAGGGCACTGCGTCCCCGAAGATGTAGGGGTCCTTGCGGGCGTACCCGGTCCTGCATGGATCGGAGTGGACCTCGATGGTGCCGGTGCGTGGGTCGACGATCAGGTAGTGGGCGATGCCCATAGCGGGATAGCCGGCGAGTGCCTCGCCGCCGTAGCCGTCGCTCGGGTCGCACGGCGAGGCGATCTCGATCACGGCCAGCACCTGTGTCGCGTCGACCGCGAACCCTTCCTCGTCGAGTACGGCCTCGGGGATGACGACGGCGTTCGGACGCCGCATACGACCGATCGACGGGTCCTCGATCTCGGGCCCGTTCGCGCAGATGTAGCCGGGATGCGTGCCGGCCAGTTGCTTGGCCAACTGCTCGCGGATGCGGCGAACCGTGCCCTCGCGTCGCTTCGACGAGCGCACCATCGCCAGCACCGGACCCGACGGACCGATCTCGACGCGCCACGTCCCCTCAAGCCCCTGGGCGTATGCCTCAAGCTCCTCCGCGATCGCGCGCATCTTCACGTACTCCATGTACGAAAGGTACTTACTCCGCCACCCTGATCAGCAACTTCCCCGTGCTCGTCCGCGCCCCCATCACCCGATGCGCCTCCGCCGCCTCCTCCAACCCGAACTCTCCAGTCACCGGCAAAGACACCGTGCTGTCGACCACCGTTGCGAACGCCCGCTCCGTCAGGGCTCGTAGGGCTGCCGGGTCGTTCTGGGCCAGGGTCAGGATCGAGAAGCCGGAGACCGAGAAGGCGCCGGGGTACAGCTCGGGTTGGCCCACCTGCCACGGCTTCGCCGAGCTCGCGTTGCCGAAGGAGACCAGGCGGCCGTAGGTCGCGAGGGAAGCGAGGCTGTGCCTGAGGGTGTCGCCGCCCACCGGGTCCAGCGCGAGGTCCACCCCGCGCCCGGCCGTCGCCGCCCGCACCGGCGCCTCGAACTCGCCCACGAACACCTCGTCGTAGCCGTACCCCCGCGCGAACTCCGCCTTCGCCGCGCTCGATACGACCCCGTACACGGAACTCGCCCCCGCCGCCCGCGCCAACTGCCCCACCACCGTGCCGATTCCGCCCGCCGCACCCTGCACGAGTACCGTCTCGCCGGGTTGCAGTCGGCCCACCGAGTGCACGAGGGCGTACGCGGTCGGGAGGACCGTGGGGAGCGTGGCGGCCGTGCGGAGGTCCACGCCCTCGGGGAGTGGGAAGACCATTCTCGCGTCGGTGACGGCCACCTCCGCGTACCCGCCGCCCGCCGTCAGGGCCGCCACCTCCTGGCCCACGGCGAGACCTTCGACGCCGGCGCCGATCTCCCTTACCCGGCCGGAGACCTCAAGTCCCGGTACGAAAGGGAGACTTGGCACCCGGTATCCCTCGCCGCGCGCCTTGAGGTCGGCGAAGTTCACCCCGGTGTACGCCACGTCGACGCTCACCTGGCCGGGGCCGGGGCGCGGTGTCTCCGTCTCCACGAGTTTCAGGACCTCGGGACCGCCGTACTCCTGGATCTCGACCGCGCGCATGCCGGACTCCCCGCTCGACTGTTCAATGAAAAGCGAACACTTGCGAGTGTATGGTTTTCATCGAACACCCCGCAAGCGAGAGCGCGCGGGAACGTGGGAGAGGGAGCGGGAGGACGGCATGGCGCAGCGAGACCGCACCACTGGAAGTCATCGGGCCGCCCCCGAACACACCCACCCCGACGACGTCCCCGTGCAGACCGCCCTCGCCGCGCTCGCCGACCCCGTACGCCTCACCCTCGTAAGGGAGTTGGCGGGGTCCGACGACTGGTCGCGCACGTGCGGGAGTTTCGACGTGCCCGTCGGCAAGGCCGCGCTGAGTCATCACTTCGCCGTGTTGCGCGGCGCCGGGATCGTGGAGCAGCGCGACGAAGGGCCCAAGCGGGTCAACCGGCTGCGCACGGAAGAGTTCGAGGGGCGTTTTCCCGGGCTGTTGGGCCTTGTGCTGCGGGCGGACGGCCGGGCCTGAACCCTTCTGCCCGCTCCGGCGTCACAGTCGCATGAGGAACCGCAGCTGGATCGCCGCGGCCGTTGCGACCGCGGGAGTGGTGCTGGGCGCCGCTCTGTACGTAGACGAACTGGAGACCGGCCACGCCGACGTGGACGTGGCCGCGCCCAAAGCGTCCAAGGTGCCCGAGGTGTCCAAGGTGTCAAAGGTCAGTGCCCCCGAGCGGTGCGTCGGCACCCGGCCCGTCGGCAGTCTCCCCACCGGCGATGACAACAGCCCCATGTACCGGCTCGCCGGTCACGTCGACGCGCTGGGGGCGGGCGGCTACGCGGCTGTCTACACCGGGCTGTCCGTGAACGACAAGACACAGACTCTCGACGTCTGGCGCGTCCCCTCCGCCCGCTTCGACGCCGACGTCTGCGGCGCGGCGCTGAAGGGCGTGACCGTCCGGCTGCACGACTCCGACGTCAGCCGGAAGAGCCTCGACAAGCTCTCCGACCGCATCGGCGACGACATGAAACGCTGGGACGGCACCTTCCGGATGCGCGAAGTCGGCGTGAACGAGCGGGGGTTCGTCCGGGTCGGGGTCGACGACCCCGACAAGGCCGAGCCGATCATCAAGAAGGCGTACGGGGCGAAGAACGCCCGGTACATCAAGGTCGAGTACGTGGATCAGTCGTCGGCACTGTCGGCACCGGCGGGCTGAGACTGAACCCCGCCCTTCGGGGCCAGTGCCTTGCGCAGCGCCAGGTACAGCAGCGCGCTCAGTACGAAGCCCACGATCGGCGTGCTGTCGCCGAAGGACGGCCAGTGCTTCGGGACGTAGCCGACGTAGTCCTCCTGGTTGGAGAAGAGCGGGACCGAGACTCCGATGCCGATCAACAGGGCTGCCAGGCCTGGCCAGTTGGTGAAGGTGGGGTCGGTCAGGCGGGGGGCCAGTTCCTCGGTGGGTGTGCGGGACTGGAACCAGCGTTCCACCAGGACCACGCCCAGCCACGGTGCCACCCAGTACGCGATCACCAGCAGGAACGCCTCGTACGCCGAGCCCGCGTCGGACAGTGACGCCCACGCCGCCGCCGTACCGGCCACCCCGGACACCACCACCAGGACGCCGCGGTTCAGCCACGGGGGGAGCTTCAGGCCGAGCGCGGCGAGGGAGATCGCGCCGGAGTAGACGTTCAGGGCGTTCGCCGAGATCGCGCCGAGGATGATCGCGAGGAGTACCAAGTTGCCGAGCCAGGACGGGAGATGGCCGGTGAAGGCCGCCGTGGGCGTTGCGTCCTTGGGGGCCAGGAGCGTTGCCGAAGCCGCTCCCATCACCGCCACGAACGTCACCGACACGAACAGGCCGACGGCGGGGTACAGGATCGTCTTGAACTTGTTCGCCGTGCGCGGGAGGTAGCGCGCGTAGTCCGTGGCGTACGGGTTCCAGCCCGCCGCGTAGCCCCAGGACGCGCTGAGCGCCAGGAGGAAGCCGCCCACCCCGCCGCCCGTGCCGCCTCCGCCGAGGTGCGCGTCCTTGAAGGTCCAGACGCCGGCCAGCAGGAAGATCACCGCGAGTGCCGGGAACGCGTACCTCTCGAAGGTGTGCACGAAGTTGTGGCCGATGAAGCCGATGAGGATCTCGGCCACGACCACGAGGAGGAGGGACGGGAGGGGGCGTAGGCCCGTCAGTGTGTTGAGTGCGAACGCCGCGCTCACGCTGTTCACCGCGAACCAACCGACGCCCGCCACAAGGCCGTTGGCCGCCGACGGGAGGATGTTGCCGCGGAAGCCGAAGGAGAAGCGGCCGATCACCATCTGCGGGACGCCGAAGCGCGGGCCGTCCAGGGAGAGGAAGCCCTGGGTGATCGCGCCGAGGCCCGTGCCCAGGACGATCGCCGCGGTCGCCTGCCAGAAGCTCAGGCCGAAGAAGAGGACCGAGATCACGCCGATGTAGACGGTCGCGAACTCGATGTTCGGGGAGGCCCAGGTCCAGAGGAGCTGGAGCGGGCTGCCGTGGCGTTCGGCGTCGGGGATCGGCTCGGCACCGGCCGTCTCCACGGCGATGACCTTGTCACCGTATTCGGGGGCGAGGGTGCCGGTTGAGTCGGCGGGAGCAGTCGTCATGCGAGGTAAGTGTCCGGTTCCTGCCGGTCCGGGCCCAGAGGCGCATTGTCCGTACCGGGCCGCTCACCGGCGTACAACCTGCACGTACTCACTTCACGTCTACTCGGTTCACTTCACTTCTACTCGGGCTTGGGGTCGTCCTTGAGGTCGTCCTTGTTCAGGGACTTCAGGAACTCGGGGTTGTCGTCCGGCGCGATCCACCGGCCCGGCGTCTCCGCCGCCGCCCCGTCCGCCGTACGCCGCGGCCGGCCCGCGATCAGCCACGCGACCGGGCCGACCAGCACCTCACCGAAGAGCAGGATCACGAACACCCACGCCAGCTTCGGCATGCCCCGTACGTCCTCCTCGGGCGTGTTCAGGCAGTCCACGAAGGCGTAGATCCACAGAGCCAGGACCAGCAGGAAGGGCAGATACCTGAGCATGGTGGCGAGATTCTCCTGAGTGGTGAGACGGCCCCGGTGACGGGGTCAGGTTAGCGGGTGGCAGATACTTGGACACATGGCTTACGACGATCTTCGCTCCCTGCTCAGGGCACTGGAGCGCGAGGGAGACCTCAAGCGCATCAAGGCCGAGGTGGACCCCTATCTGGAGGTCGGGGAGATCGTCGACCGGGTGCAGAAGGCCGGTGGGCCCGCGCTCCTCTTCGAGAAGGTGAAGGGGTCCTCGATGCCCCTCGCCATGAACGTCTTCGGGACCGACCGGCGGCTGCTGAAGGCGCTCGGGCTGAAGTCGTACGGCGACATCTCCGACAAGATCGGCGGGCTGCTGCGGCCCGAACTGCCGCAGGGGTTCGTGGGGGTGCGGGACGCCTTCGGGAAGCTCGGGTCGATGACCCACGTACCGCCGAAGAAGGTCAAGGACGCGCCGGTGCAGGAGGTGGTGCTCACGGGTGACGACGTCGACCTCGACGACCTGCCCGCGCTCTTCACCTGGCCGCAGGACGGCGGGTCCTTCTTCAACCTCGGGCTCACGCACACCAAGGACCCGGAGAGCGGGGTCCGGAATCTCGGGCTGTACCGGCTCCAGCGGCACGACAAGCGCACCATCGGCATGCACTGGCAGATCCACAAGGACAGCCGGAATCACTACCAGGTCGCGGCCAGGAAGGGTGAGCGGCTGCCGGTCGCGATCGCCTTCGGGTGTCCGCCCGCCGTGACGTACGCCTCCACCGCGCCCCTTCCCGGCGACATCGACGAGTACCTCTTCGCCGGGTTCATCGCGGGCAAGCGGATCGAGATGGTCGACTGCAAGACCGTGCCGTTGCAGGTGCCGGCGCAGGCCGAGGTCGTCATCGAGGGGTGGCTGGAGCCCGGCGAGATGCTGCCGGAGGGGCCGTTCGGGGACCACACCGGGTTCTACACACCGCAGGAACCCTTCCCCGCGCTGACCATCGACTGCGTCACGATGCGGAAGCGGCCGTTGCTTCAGTCGATCGTCGTAGGCCGGCCTCCGACGGAGGACGGACCGCTGGGGCGGGCGACCGAGCGCTTCTTTCTCCCCCTGCTGAAGATCATCGTGCCGGACATCGTGGACTACCACCTGCCCGAAGCGGGCGGATTCCACAACTGCGCGATCGTCTCCATCGACAAGAAGTACCCGAAGCACGCGCAGAAGGTGATGCACGCGGTCTGGGGTGCGCACATGATGTCCCTGACCAAGCTGATCGTGGTCGTCGACGCCGACTGCGACGTCCACGATCTGCACGAGGTCGCGTGGCGGGCCCTCGGCAACACGGACTACGCCCGCGACCTCTCGGTCGTGGAAGGACCCGTCGATCATCTCGACCATGCCTCCTACCAGCAGTTCTGGGGCGGCAAGGCGGGGATCGACGCGACGAGGAAGTGGCCCGAGGAGGGCTACACGCGGGACGGCGGCTGGCCCGAGATGGTGCTGTCCGACCCGGAGACGGCGGCGAAGGTCGACCGCCGGTGGAAGGAGTACGGACTTTCGTGAGCAGCGCATCAGCCGCGATCCCGCAGCCGGGGCGCACCAAGGCGTTCCTACGCCTCGTCATGATCGAGCACTCCGTCTTCGCCCTGCCCTTCGCGTACATCGCCGCGCTGTCCGCGATGTTCGAGTTGGACGAGAACATCCACTGGGGGCGGCTGCTGCTGGTCACCATCTGCATGGTGGGGCTGCGGACCTTCGCGATGGCGGTCAACCGGATCATCGACCGCGAGATCGACGCCCGTAACCCGCGCACGGCACACCGTGAGTTGGTCACCGGCGCGATGTCGGTGAAGCAGGCGTGGACGGGCGCGCTCGTCGCCCTGGTCGTGTTCCTGGGCTCGGCGGCTCTCCTCAACCCCCTTTGCCTGGCCCTGGCCCCCATCGCGGTGATCCCGATGGTGATCTACCCGTACGGCAAGCGGTTCACGAACTTCCCGCAGGCCATCCTCGGTCTCGCCCAGGCGATGGGCCCGGTCGGCGGCTGGCTCGCGATCACCGGCGAGTGGTCCTGGGACGCGGTGATCCTCGGTCTCGCCGTCGGCATCTGGATCGGCGGCTTCGACCTGATCTACGCCTGCCAGGACATCGAGACCGACCGCGAGATCGGCGTCATGTCGGTGCCGGCGCGCTTCGGCATCCCGGCGTCGATCTGGGGCGCCCGCGTCTGCCACGCGATCACTACCGCCCTGCTCGCCTGGTACGGCGCGGCTACCGGCGCCGGTGCGTTCTTCTGGTTCGGGCTGCTGATCGTCGCGGGCGCGTTCCTGTACGAGCACTCGATCGTCCGGCCGCATGATCTGTCCCGCCTCAACCGGGCGTTCTTCAGTGTCAACGGGTTCATCGGGATCGCGTTGTTCGTGTGTGCGCTGCTGGATCTGCTGGTGCGGGGTCTCAGCGTCTGAGCGGCGGACTCACGATGTCAGTGCGGTCCTCGGGGTGGGCCTGCGGCGGAACACGAACGCCGCCCCCACCCCCGCCGCCAGCCCGATCAGGTGTGCCTGCCAGCTGACCCCCGACTGTGTGGGCGCCAGGCCGAGCAGGATCGACGTGCCCCAGACCGCGCCGATCAGCAGGCCTACGACGATGCCCACCGCGCGGCGCTCGACGAAACCGCTGACCAGCAGGAAGCCGAAGAGGCCGAAGATCAGGCCCGACGCGCCCGCCGTGTTCGTGTGGGCCGGGGATATGAGCCACACGCCCAGGCCGTCCGCGACGATGATCAGCGCGGAGATCGCGACGAAGCGGCGGATGCCGCCCAGCGCCGCGAGGAAGCCGAACACCAGCAGCGGCACCGTGTTCGCGGCGACATGCGCGAAGCCGAAGTGGATGAACGCGGCCGGGACGACGTCGATCAGTTCGGACGGCTCGCGCGGGATGATCCCGAGGCTGTCCAGGGCGTGGCCGGACACCACGTCCACCACTTCGAGCAGCCACAACAGCGCGACCCAGCCCACCATCAGCTTGGCCGCGGCCTTCGCGCGGTCGCCCTGCGACCACCCCAACCCCGTACCGGACATGGCACCCCCCAGAGTCCACTCGTCCCCACAGAAGAACGCCCCGGCCCCCTTGCCCGGTTCCCGCCCCGCCACGCCAGCTAGGCTCGGTGTCGTGAACCCAGTCAAGCCAGGAGAGACGCGGCGTACGCCTTGGATCGTAGGGGTGTCCGGCGCTTCCGGCACCCCATACGCGGCTGCCGTGCTGCGCGCGCTCCTCGACGCCGGCGAGAGTGTCGACCTCGTGGTGTCCCGCGCGTCCCGGCTCACGCTCCTCGACGAGACGGGGATCTCCTTCCGGGACGCGCACTGGCGGGACGACCTGCGGAAATGGCTGGCCCTCGGCGCCGACGGCAAGCCCGGCACCTTCGAGCCTGCCATCGACACCGACGCCGTACGGCACTGGAGCGCGGGCGACCTCGCGGCGGGGCCGTCCTCGGGGTCGTACCCCGCGAAGGGGATGATCGTCGTGCCCGCGTCGACCGCCTGTGTCGCCGGGGTCGCCCTCGGGCTGAGCAAGGACCTGTTGCAGCGGGCGGCGAGCGTGACCCTCAAGGAGCGGCGCAGGCTGGTGGTCGCCGTACGCGAGACGCCGTTGAACGGGCAGACCCTGCGGCACCTGGTGACCCTGGACGACCTGGGGGCGGCCGTGGTGCCCGCCTCGCCCGGGTTCTACGCCGGGGCCACCCACATCCAGGACCTGGTGGACTTCGTCGCCGGGCGGGTCCTGGACTCGGCGGGGGTCGAGCACGAGCTGTACCGGCGGTGGAAGGGCGACCTCGGCGCCGGCTTCCGCACCGCCGACACCACCGACTGACGTACGACACCCACGTATTCATCCATCTTCATCGGCATCACATTCTCGGCATCACCTTCATCGTCAGCACATTCATCGGCATCGTCATCACCGGAAGGCAATCGATCGCATGGACGCGGTGGACAGGCAGCTCATCCAGGCCCTGAGAGAGAACGGCCGGGCTTCCTACGCGGAGCTGGGGCGCCTCGTCGGCCTGTCGGGACCCAGTGTCACCGACCGCATCAACCGACTGGAGGCGGCCGGTGTCATCACCGGCTACCGCGCGACCGTCGACTCGGCCTCCCTCGGCCTCGGCGTCATCGCCCTGATCGGCATCTCGCTCTCCGACGCCGCCGACCACGAGGACGTGGCGCGCCGCATGAAGGACCTCGGCGAGATCGAGGACTGCTGGTTCATCGCGGGCGAGGACTCGTTCATGCTGAAGGTGCGGGCGCCTGACGTGGACGGGCTGGAGAAGACCATCCGGCGGCTCAGCGGCACCAAGGGTGTGTCCCGGACCCGTACCACGATCGTGCTCTCCACGAAGTGGGAGAACCGGGTCGGAGAGCTGCCCGAAGAGGCGTAGTGGCATAGGCGTACCGTTTAGCAAGCTGTCTTAGGAAGAGGTAAGGGCATGGATGTCGGGCTCAAGCGCGAGCTGGAGCAGAAGGTCCGCTCCGGTGAGCGGCTGTCCCGTGAGGACGGCATCGCGCTCTACGAGTCGGACGACCTGGCCTGGCTGGGCGGACTCGCGCACGAGGTGCGGACGCGGAAGAACGGCGATGTCGTCCACTTCAACGTCAACCGCCACCTGAACATGACCAACGTGTGCACCGCGTCCTGCGCCTACTGCTCGTTCCAGCGCAAGCCGGGCGAGAAGGACGCGTACACGATGCGCATCGAGGAGGCCGTCCGGCTCGCGAAGGCGATGCAGGGCGAGAACCTCACCGAGCTGCACATCGTGAACGGGCTGCACCCGAACCTCCCCTGGCGGTACTACCCGCGCTCCCTGAGCGAGCTGAAGAAGGCCCTCCCGGAGGTCTCCCTCAAGGCCTTCACGGCCACGGAGATCCACCACTTCGAGACCATCTCCGGGCTGTCGGCGTCGGAGATCCTCGACGAGCTCATCGAAGCCGGGCTCGAATCCCTCACCGGCGGCGGCGCGGAGATCTTCGACTGGGAGGTCCGCCAGCACATCGTCGACCACCGGACGCATTGGGAGGACTGGTCGCGCATCCACCGGCTGGCGCACGAGAAGGGTCTCAAGACCCCGTGCACCATGCTCTACGGCCACATCGAGGAGCCGCGTCACCGCGTGGACCACGTGCTGCGGCTGCGCGAACTCCAGGACGAGACCGGCGGGTTCCAGGTCTTCATCCCGCTGCGCTACCAGCACGACTTCGTGGACATGAAGGACGGGAAGGTGCGGAACCGCCTTCAGGCGCGGACGCAGATGGCCACCGGCGCGGAGGCCCTCAAGACCTTCGCCGTCTCCCGTCTCCTCTTCGACAACGTCCCGCACGTCAAGGTCTTCTGGGTCATGCACGGCGTCCAGACCGCCCAACTCGCCCTCCAGCACGGCGCGGACGACATGGACGGCTCGGTCGTCGAGTACAAGATCACGCACGACGCCGACAACTACGGCACCCCGAACAAGCTCACCCGCGACGACCTCCTCGACCTGATCCGCGACGCCGGTTTCCAGCCGGTCGAGCGGAACACGCGCTACGAGATCATCCGCGAGTACGACGGCCCGGACCCGGCGCGGCGTGAGTCGCCGCAGCCGATGCGAGTGTGAAGAAAGCCCCATGGCGCTGAGTTTTGAACTGGACCCCGCGATAACCCCTGCCCTGCGCGAGGAGATCCTCACCCTCTGGGCGGACGTCTCCAACGCGGGGGGCTCGGTCGGTTTCGTCGCACCGGTGACGGTGGACGAGATACGGCCCGAGCTGGTGAAGCACTTCGTCGCGATGGCGGAGGGCCGGACCCGGCTGCTGGTCGGCCGGGACGAGACGGGCACGGTCGCCGCGACCGTGTTCCTCGCGTTCAACACGCACCGGCTGATGCGGCACTGGATCTGGCTCTACACGGTGATGGTCCACCCCCGCCACCAGGGCAAGGGCTACGGCCGTGACCTCCTCGCCGCCGCCGAGGAGGCCGCCCGCGGCCTCGACGGCATCGAGGCGATCCGCCTCACCTGCCGGGGTGGTCATGGTCTGGAGCGGTTCTACGGCTCCTGCGGCTACAAGGAGGTCGGGCGGGTGCCCGGCGCGATCCGCGTCGCCCCGGGGGACGATCGCGACGACATCTTCATGTTGCTGCCGCTGCTGTGAGCCACGCACCCCGCCGGAAGATCGAGGGCGGCGCGTGCTTCACTGGATGGCACTGTTCGGGTAAGTCTGTTCGTTACGGAAGAGTGGATTGAGATGTTCCGCTACACACTGTGGCGCCTCGGAGTCTTCGCGGGCTGCCTCGGCGTCGTCTGGGGCCTCGTCTACCTCGGCGTCTTCCCGCGCGGCTTCGGCGAGTCCAACGGCATGTGGATCGTGCTGCTGGCGCTGGTGATCTCGGCGCCGATCAGCTTCGTGGTGCTGCGCGGGGTACGGGACCGGGCCTCGGTGCAGATCGTCGAGCGGGTCGACCGGATGAAGGCCAACCTGGACGCCAACCGCAGCCAGGAGGACGAGACGGTGGACGCGACCGGTCCGCAGAGTCAGGCTTCCTGACACCCCTGATACCCCCTGCTGTAACTCCTGTCGGCAGCCGCTCGGTCCGGTCCAACTACCCTTGCCCCATGGGTGCCGTGAAGACCAAACGGATGCCGCGGGCGGTCCGTGAGCAGCAGATGCTCGACGCCGCCGTGCAGACCTTCGGGCAGCGCGGTTACATGGCCGCGTCGATGGACGAGATAGCCGAACTCGCGGGCGTGTCAAAGCCGTTGGTGTATCTCTACCTCAACTCGAAGGAAGACCTGTTCACCGCGTGCATCCGGCGCGAGGGCCAGGCGCTCACCGAGGCGGTACGGGCCGGGGTGGACACCGCATCGCCCGCCGACCGCCAACTCTGGGACGGCTTGCGGGCGTTCTTCAGCCACACCGCGCGGCACCCGGACGGCTGGTCCGTGCTGCATCTCCAGGCCCGCACCCACGGCGAGCCCTTCGCGGCCGAGGTGGCGGCGATGCGGGCCGAACTCGTCGCGTTCGTCACCGAGTTGATCGCGGTCGCCGCCCGTGAGGCGCACCGCGACCCCGACCTCGCCGACCGTGAGGTCGCCGGCCTCGCGGAAGCCCTGGTCGGCGCCGCCGAGTCCCTCGCGGCCTGGTCCAACGCGACCCCCGGCATCACCGCCAAGCAGGCCGCGGCGACCCTGATGAACTTCGCCTGGGCAGGGCTCGGCAACCTGATGGAGGGGCGGCCCTGGTCACCGCCGGCCGAGATCGAGGGCCGTTAGCACGGAGAGCCGTTCGACGCCGAGGGCCGCCAGCACCGAGAGCCGTTCGACGCCGGGGGCCGTCAGGACACCGCCAGGACCAGGTACCGCTCGCCTCACACCGCCCCCCACTTCCGCAACGTCGGCGCGACGCGCTGATACCCCACCCGGTACACCGCCTTGGCGCCGCGCCGGGCGACCCGTCGTACCGCCTTCTTCATCCGGCCCGAGTCGCCGGCGCCCAGCGGGTCGGTCAGCGGGCGGCCCTTCTCGTCGAAGCCGTTGCGGGTGAGCAGGCCGGAGAGGTAGATGCCGGCGCGCTGCGGCGTGTAGTAGGGGCGCAGCGTCGGCAGGGGTCCCGCGGCGCGCAGCGCGGCCACCCGGGCGCGGGTGGCGGCGTACGGGTCGCTCTTGCCGATGCCCTGCGCGTCCGCCCAGGCGGGGTCGGGCAACGGCTGAGCGCCGGCGTCGAGTTCGTCCCAGGAGGCCAGGCAGCCGGAGTGGATGAAGTAGTGGTTGCCGTGCGCCTCGCGGACGCCGAAGTCGGTGAGGATCGCGGTGGGGATGCCCCGCTGCATCGACTCCAGCGCGGCGGTGGAGCTGACGGTCACCAGCAGGTCGGTGCGGTCGAGGACCTCGCCCATGTTGCCGTAGACCAACTGGAGGTTGGCGGGGACGGGTTCGGCCAGGTTCTGGATGAGGAGCTGGTACGGGTCGGCCTCGACGTGGGTGGTGTGCTCGCCGGGGAGGCTGCGCAGTTTCATCAGCACCAGGCGGTCGGGGTGGCGCCGGGCGTGTGCGGCGGCCCGTTCCAGGAGCCGTAGCCGGTCCTGCTTGCTCTTGGGGACGGACGGCTGGACGGCGAAGGTGAGGGTGAACGGCCGGTCGGTGGACGGCTGGTAGGGCTCGCCGCCGAGGAACGGCAGCGCGCACTCCACCACCGACTCCGGATCGACCCCGACGCTCGCGAACGCGGCGCCGAACCGGCGTGCGTCGTAGGCGGAGTTGGCGAGGACGATGTCGCTTCCGCCGCGGGTCAGCAGGCCGTCGATCATCTTCTCGTAGACGACGCCGACGTATCCGGTGACGGTGATCGGCCGGTGCTCGCGGCCCGCCCAGGCGAGGCCGAGGCTGTGGGTGAGGGCCAGGACCGTGCCGCCGGAGACGGCCATGACGACGATGTCCGCTTCCGCCAGTTCCGGGTCGTCGACCAGTGCGGCGGTGGGGAGTTCACGCCGGGTGTCGGGCTCGATGCCGATCTCGGCGAGCTGGCGCTCCGTGGGGGTCGACCGGCCGCGCAGGAAGTACGCGTCGAGCGCGTGCTCGGGGGCGATCTGCCGTGCCACGGACGCGCCCCACTTCCAGCGGGTGTCCGAGTCGGCGAGTACGGCTATGCGTCTGGGCGGCATGGCTCAGGGGCCCTTCCTGGCGGGTCCGGCGAAGTGAGCCGAGGGTAGGAAGCGTCCCTGAGGAGTGCATGAGTGATCCCTTGAAAGCTCATTGGGTGAGCTGGGCGTTTCCTGTGCGGAAACCTCAAGGCCCCTTGTCCGCCTGGGATTTCGTGATCCGTCGAATGTGGGCGGACATGTGTTGTTCGCCCACTGTTCATGGGAGTTCAGGCAACGACCGGGTACACGAATCCCTCCACATGCACCCGCCCGGCCCCGTCCCGCAACGCGAAGCGGTCGTCGAGCGCCGCGTACTCCACGGTCCCCGGCAGCAGCACCGGCGCCCTGAACTCGGCCCGCACCAGCGTGCGTTCGGGGGTGCCGCGGGCGGCGAGACACCGGGCCGCCGTCCACATGCCGTGCGCGATGGCCCGCGGGAAGCCGAACAGGCGGGCGGTGAGCGGGTAGAGGTGGATGGGGTTGCGGTCGCCGGACGCGGCTCCGTAGCGCCGGCCCACGTCCTCACCGAGCCGCCACTCGGCGACGGTGGGCAACGGGGCGCGGGCGGGCGGGAGTTCGGGCGTGGGGGTGGGTGTGTCGGCGCGGTGGTGCCGGGCGAGATACGTGCTCCGCGACTCCCATACGACCTCGCCCCCGGTCCCGTCTTCGCTTGCGCCCCCGACCCGCATCTCGGTCGTGACCGTCGCCTCCGTGCCGCGTCGGTGTGGGGCCAACTCGTCGACGTAGACCGTGATTTCGTACTCCCCGGTGGCCGGTACCGCCGTGTGCCGGGTGATTTCGACCGACGTGTGGACCAGGCCGAGGAGGGGGAGCGGGAAGGCTCGGCAGCTCATCAGGCGCATGGCGAGCGGGAAGCCGAGGACGTGCGGGTAGGTGATCGGGAGGGCGTCGTCGCCGGTGGCGAAGCCGCAGACGCGTTCGTAGGCGGCGAGTTTGGCCAGGTCGACGCGGACGCCGGGCAGGACCAGGCGGGTGCGGGGGAACTCGGCGTCGGGGCGGGGCCGTTTGAAGGGGGAGAGGAAGGCGCCGCGGAGGAGGAGCGGAGTGAGTGCGGGGGTGTCGGTGAGAGGCGGATAGGGGTTGGCCATGTCCCACTCCCGGGTGGCGTCCTGGGCGGCTCTTTTCGGCTTACTTCGCCGTAAGGTTACCGTAGGTAAGGCCAAGTGGGGCGAGCCGGACGGCCCTTGGTGGGTACATGGATGACGCGCAGGCGGCACATGGCTGACGTACGGCCGATCTATGGCTGACAAAGTGCCGTGAACCCGACGAGGTTGCACAGGCCCGGCTCCGTACCACCCCCGAACCCGCACGAACTCCCCACGCGGGGCCCGTACGATCTTCGACCTAACCCGAGGTAACACACCGGCTGCAGGCCGGGATGAACGCCTCGGTACGCACCATGCGTACCTAATGCAGCAGAGCGGTACAAGCTGCACGCCACAGGAGCTGCCATGTCCCTCGCCTACCCGTCCGGCCATGACTACGACGGCGCGCCGGTACTCGTCGAGCCCGAGATCCGGCGGCTGGACGGCGTCGTGCGGGAGGTGTCCGTGCCGCTGATGGTCCCCCCGGCGACACACGGCTCGCTCGCCGACGTGCCGTTCGAGAACGCGGCGGCGACGCCGGACCACCTGGTCCTCAGCAGGCAGGACGAGGACGGGAACTGGCAGGACGTGACGGCGGCCCAGTTCGCCGAGCAGGTGCAGGCCGTCGCCAAGGGACTGATCGCGGAGGGGCTGGCGCCGGGCGACCGGATCGCGGTCATGGCCCGGACGTCGTACGAGTGGACGCTTCTCGACTTCGCCGCGTGGGCGGCGGGTCTGGTCACCGTCCCCATCTACCCGACCTCCTCCCTCTTCCAGATCCGGTGGATCCTCCAGGACACGGGCGCGGTCGCGATGGCCGCGGAGACGGTCGCGCAGGCGGCGGCGCTGGGTCCGGAGACGCCCCGGCTGCCCGACCTGCGGCACATGTGGGTCTTCGAGAAGGGACACCTGGAGCGGCTGGCCGAGCTGGGCCGGACCGTCCCGGACCAGGAAGTCGCCGTGCGGCGTGGGGTGTTGCTGCCCGCCACGCTCGCCACCGTCATCTACACCTCGGGCACCACGGGCCGCCCCAAGGGCTGCGCGATCTCGCACGGCAACTTCCTCGCGGAGATCGACAACGCGATCGAACTCCTCTACCCCGTCTTCAAGAACAAGCCGAACGAAGAGCCCTCCACGCTCCTCTTCCTCCCCTACTCCCATGTCTTCGGCCGCATGGTCGCGATCGCCTGCGTCCGTGCCCGGGTCCGCCTCGGCCATGCCGCGAGCCTCAAGTCGGAAGACCTGCTTGCGGACTTGGCGAGTTTCCAGCCGACCTTCCTGCTGGCCATCCCGTACATGCTGGAGAAGGTCTTCAACAACGCCCGGGCGAAGGCGGAGAAGGGCGGCCGGGGCAAGGTCTTCGACCGCGCCACGAATGCCGCCATCCGCTACGGCGAGGCGACGGAGGCCCGCCAGTCCGGCAAGGGGTCGGGTCCGAGCCGCCCGTTGAAGACGGCCCGCGCCTTCTACGACCCGCTGGTCTACCGCAAGATCCGCAACGCCCTTGGCGGCAAGCTCCGTTACGTCATCTGCGGCGGCTCCCCGCTGGGCCGCCGGCTCGCCGCGTTCTACGCCGGCGCGGGCATCGAGATCTTCGAGGGCTACGGCCTGACCGAGACGACGGCGGCGGCAACCTGCACCCCGCCGCTCAAACCCCGCCTGGGGACGGTCGGTTGGCCCATGCCGGGCACCAAGGTCCGCATCGCCTCGGACGGCGAGATCCTGCTCTACGGCGGCCAGGTCTTCCGGGGCTACTGGGACCCGCACGGCGACGGGGTGATCCCCGCGTCCCAGGACGGCTGGCTCGCCACCGGCGACATCGGCAGCCTCGACGACGAGGGCTACCTCACCATCACCGGCCGCAAGAAGGAGATCCTGATCACCGCGGGCGGCAAGAACGTGGCACCGGCCCCGCTGGAGAACTGGCTCCGCTCCCACCCGCTGATCGCCCAGTGCATGGTCGTCGGCGACCGCCGACCCTACGTCGCCGCCCTCATCACCCTCGACCCCGAGGGCATCACCCACTGGCGCCAGATGAACGGCAAGCACCCGGTACCGGCCGAACTCCTGGTCAACGACGCGGAGTTGATCGCGGTCCTGCAGCGGGCCGTGGACGACGCCAACAAACTGGTCTCCCGCCCCGAATCCATCCGGCGCTTCAGCATCCTGCCCGGCGCCTTCACGGAGGTGGACGGCCATCTGACCCCGTCGATGAAGCTGCGCCGGGAGGTCGTCATGCGGGACTTCGCGAAGGACATCGAGGGCTTGTACGCCAACTAGGCGGCGGACGGGGGCGCGTTGGTCCGATTCGGAGAGGGCGTGGGCCACCGACTGCCGACGCCCGCACCCGGTCCCTGGTTATTGACTTCACAAGACCCCCGCGCGACATTCCCAGCCCACTTCCTCGTCGGGCTGGAGCGGCCATGACCACGAGCGCGGACGGACAGGTACAACTCCCCGGTAGAAGACGCGTGTTGGCGGGCGGTGCGGTCGCCGCGCTCGCTGTCGCCGCCGGGGTGCAGCACACAGCCCATGCCGCGGACCTTCCCCTCCTCGGCACCTACGACGTCGTCGTGATCGGATCGGGAGCGGCCGGGATGACGGCCGCGCTGACCGCCGCCAAACAGGGCCTGAGCTGTGTGGTGGTGGAGAAGGCGCCGACGTTCGGGGGATCGGCGGCGCGCTCGGGGGCGGGGATCTGGATCCCCAACAACCCGGTGATCCTGGCGGCCGGAGTCCCCGACACCCCTGCCAAAGCCGCCACTTACCTCGCCGCGGTCGTCGGCACCGACGTCCCGGCGGACCGCCAACAGTCGTTCCTCGCCCACGGCCCCGCCATGATCTCCTTCGTGATGGCGAACAGCCCGCTGCGCTTCCGCTGGATGGAGGGATACAGCGACTACTACCCGGAGTTGCCGGGCGGGCTGCCCAACGGCCGTTCCATAGAACCCGATCAGCTCGACGGCAACATCCTCGGCACCGAACTCGCCCACCTCAACCCGCCCTATCTGGCAGTCCCTTCGGGCATGGTCGTCTTCAGCGCCGACTACAAGTGGCTCGACCTGGCCGCGGTGAGCGTGAAGGGCGCGGCCGTCGCCACCGAGTGCCTGGCCCGGGGCACGAAGGCGGCGCTGCTCGGCCAGAAGCCGCTCACCATGGGCCAGTCCCTCGCCGCCGGCCTACGGGCCGGACTCCAGTCCGCGCAGGTGCCGGTGTGGCTCAACACCCCGCTCACCGACCTGTACTTGGAGGGCGGTGCCGTCACCGGCGCGGTGGTCACGCGCGCCGGAACCGCCGGGCTCGTGCGCGCCCGGCGCGGGGTCGTGGTCGGCTCCGGCGGCTTCGAGCACAACGCGGCGATGCGCGCCCAGTACCAGCGCCAACCCATCGGCACGGACTGGACCGTCGGCGCGAAGGAGAACACCGGCGACGGCATCCAGGCGGGCCAACGGGCGGGCGCGGCACTGGCGTTGATGGACGACGCCTGGTGGGGCCCCACCATCCCCATCCCCGGCGACCCGTACTTCTGCCTCGCCGAACGCACCCTCCCCGGCGGCCTGTTGGTCAACCAGGCGGGTTCCCGCTTCGTCAACGAGGCCGCGCCGTACAGCGACGTCGTCCACATCATGTACGACCGCGACGCCGCCGCCCCCGACATCCCGGCCTGGCTGATCGTCGACCAGAACTACCGCAACCGGTACCTGTTCAAGGACGTCCTGCCGACGTTCTCGTTCCCGGACGACTGGTACAGCTCGGGGGCGGCGTACAAGGCGTGGACGCTGGACGCCCTGGCCACGTCGATCGGGGTGCCCGCGGCTGCCCTCCGCTCCACGGTCAGCCGCTTCAACTCCCTTGCGGCGAGCGGCAAGGACACGGACTTCGGGCGCGGTGACAGCACGTACGACCACTACTACACGGACCCGTCCGTCCTCCCCAACTCCTGCCTCGCCCCGCTGTGGCTGCCCCCGTACTACGCCTTCCGCATCGTCCCCGGTGACCTCGGCACCAAGGGCGGCATGCGGACGGACGCGCGGGCGCGGGTGCTGCGGGCGGACGGTTCGGTGATCCCCGGTCTGTACGCGGCCGGGAACGCGAGCGCGGCGGTGATGGGGCACAGCTACGCGGGGGCGGGCTCGACGATCGGTCCGGCGATGACGTTCGGGTATGTGGCGGCGCTGGATCTGGCGGGGGCGCTGTAGAGGTCGTAGGCCTGCCGTCTTGGCCGTCCCTGGTCTGGTCATCGCGGGGTCAAGGGATGACCAGGCCGGGGCCAAGCGGCCGTATGCATTGCGCATGCAACGGGTTCGTAGGCCTGACATAGCCGGATTTGGGCGCTCGTGCGGTGGCTACTGTGATGGCGCGAAGACGTCCACAGTGGCCGAGATGACTCACGGTCGACTCACGGGGAAGAGGAGACGGCGGTGGGGGAGCCGAACCGTTCACGCCTTCTTGACTATGCGCAGGGGCCATCGCCGGCACCGCCCGAGCTGCGCCGCTCCAGTCTGCTCGACTACGCGGAGGCGGGACCGACGGTTCGTGCGGCGACGGATGGTCGACCGGGTCCCAGGCCGGGTGTTCCGGCCTACGAGACGCCCGTCGTCGTGCCGGCGCATCCCCGGTCCATCGAGATCGCGGGCGAGGACGGGCGGCCGGTTCGTATGCCGTTCGTCGTCTACGAACTCTTCGAGCATCCCGCGGGCCGGACCGCGGCCTTCGCCTTCACCACGGTGGAGAAGCTCGTGGAGGCATTCGGCGAGGCCCAGCCCTGGGTCCTCACCTCGATCGGGCCGCTCGCCGAGGCACTGGGCGAGCGGGGAGCCACCGTCGTCCTCGACCCGAGGGTCGCCCAGGAGCGGCACAACTGGCAGCCGGCCGACCTGGCCGCCTACGCGCGGGAGGTGCGCTGATGTCGGTCGACTTCAAGGCGGTACTGAGCGACCTCACATCGATGGCCACGACCTTCCACGACCAGGCCACCGACTACCGGAATCTGCACGCCCAGGTCGCGCCGCCCGTGGTCAGCGGCGGGGATCCGGGGCTTGACGACGCCATCAAGGAGGTCGCCCACCTCATCCTCGGCCTGCATATCGGCTTCGCCGACCGGCTGGACGACCACGGCGACAAGGTGGCGTACGCGCGCGACTCGTTCCACCGGCACGACGTCGACGTCCACGGTGTGTTCGAGGACCTGATGGTGGAGGAAGGCTGATGGGCGACAGCTGGGTCGGCGGCGACATCGCCGGGCTGCACACGATGGCGACGACGTACAAGAACGCCAAGGACAAACTCGACGACGTCGTCCGCCCGGTCACCAGCGCCGTCGAGAAGCTGGTCGGGGACGCGGGCTGGAAGGGCGACGCGGCGGAGGAGTTCCGGGCGAAGTGGAGCGAGGACGCGCTGACGGCGGGGGCGTTCGCCAGCATGGTGAGTGACGTGGGGGACATCCTCGGCACCCTGGCCGACGCGCTGTCCACGTGCGAGACGGCGCTGCAGAACGCGGAACACGTCGCCACGGGCAAAGGCGTGTCCATGGGCGACAAGGGTGTCCCCCTGCCCATGGTCACGGCGAATCCGCCCGGCGCGGCGGACCAGAAGACGATCTCCGCGATGACCGAGTACGACACGGTCCGCAAGCAGGTCATGCACACCGCGCAGCACGCCCGGCTGGTCGCCGCCGACAAGCTGAGCGGGCTGTACGCCCAGGTCACCGCGCCGGTGTCGACCGGCGACAAGATCACCATCGCCGACGCGCTGCGCGGGCTGTACGCCTACGACGCGGAGGACGCCCGGGCCGGGGGCAAGAAGGCGCGCGCCGCGCTCGACGACGCCAAGGCCGAGGCGCAGGCGGCGAAGAAGGAGATGCGGGCGGAGCGCAAGGCGTACCAGAAGGCGGGCCGCGGACTGCCCAAGGACCTGCCGGCCAAGGGCGCCTACGGCGACGCGGTCATGAAGGTCGACTCGCTGGAGGAGGCCATCGCCCGCGCGGACGTCGGCAGCAGCAAGCTTCCGTACGACCGGGTGCTGAACGTCAAACTCGCCGATGCCGCGGACGCGTTGAGGTTGGGCAAGGGGCTTGAGGCGGTGCCGGAGTTCCTCAAGGAGGTACCGGTGCTGGATGTCGCG
>Ga0307515_10000259_pt1 | contig 130981 bp, 135 predicted proteins | sample 17_EM_MG_FD_194513 | JGI IMG/M metagenome (GOLD analysis project Ga0307515, IMG submission 194513) | Populus trichocarpa ectomycorrhiza microbial communities from riparian zone in the Pacific Northwest, United States - 17_EM | ecosystem: Host-associated > Plants > Roots > Unclassified...
GAAAAAGTGGGGATTGGTCCGATCCCGGTCCAAAAATTACTCGGACTGGATTGGACTGGACTTGGACGGACCCGGTCTGGACTGGTTCAATGCTGGACTGGTGGAATCATTGTGCTGGATTACAATAAAGTGGAGGATGTTACTGGGAAATGTAATATAAAATACGCTTCATGCATACTGTGGCAATACAGCGAACTTTTAGTGGTCAACTACAAGAAGTATCGCCTGCAGTGGTGGTATTGAGATAATGCGTATCGATGCCACTAATGGCTGTCTTAAACGGCAATCATTCTTTCCACTACGAGGTTATTTCTTTGATGTAGCCCACTAAAAACGTTCTGTATTGCCAACTTATTCACCCAATACACTACTGCGGAGAAACGCCTACTTTGCACCACTAGCGTGCTGATCCAGCTGTAAGCTTGCTAGTAGCTGTGGGGATGAGAAGTATACTCAGTGCTCCCGAGATCCATTCACAATTGTTCACAGAACTCGCTATCGACCTAATCAGGACAATGATGAGCTAATTGAAGTTGGCGCGTTCATACCTCTGTATCATTGCCCTATGTTTAGCCGACTGGACATGTGACCAGCGAGTTTCCATCACTACAGAACCGACCATCAAAGGCCATGATAGAATTTAGTACCAGCCTCAGCCCTCAGAACCTCCAAAACAATGATGACAGGACACATAATACATCAGCCTGCAATCCCAATAGTTCACCGGGCTGCCGCCGAGTCTTGTGCGATGAACTATTTGCAAGTGCGGGGTATGTTGCATTCATGGTAAGTTTTGTTGTTGAAGAGACAATGAAGGAAACTCTCCGATACTATTTGGTTGCGTAGCTTGGGCTAGTTAGGTAGCGCGGCGGCCAGGAAACGCAATGATGGTAGTGATATATGCGGCCTATACGTGGGTGGTTAGGCATCGGTATCACATCACCGGGTGCGATTGATTCCACATGTTGGGGTGCGCAGGCGTGCGGCTGGAGATCGACCGGCTGAACGTCAACAATCTTGTTTGAATCACCGTTCTACAAGACTGGTCAACTTTGATGGTAATCCAATGTATAACACTTTACCTAGTTAACTCTCCAACAGTTCCACCCGAATTTCCAGTTGCGGGTATCACGGCTCCAAGAGTCGTAGCTACTAGCCCACCTGTACTAACGCCCGGTTCTCGCCTGTCTAGTGAGGCACTAGGTGCTCTGGAGGAACGAATACTGAGTGTTGTAGCGGGGCTGAAGTTGTGTACTGCGGTGGAATTGTAGCATCGTGTACAAGTCTCACAAGTGAGGAGATTGCGAGTTTATATGGTACAATCTATAATCTGTTAGCTATCTGCTATCGAGTACTAGGACGAAAGATATATCATGAATTTAAGGCGGCTGAATTTAACGTCGGGAGAGCCCATCTGTGTCAGCGCTTCGAAGACGATGTTGAAGGCAGTGAATGGTATGATGGGCTTCTTGTCGGCAGGCGAGGAGACGAACAACGTTGGCGGAGTTAATAGTGAGCGTGAGTAACATAGGGCGTCGGAGTGACATTTTGTGGTCTGAGGCTGACTCTTGGTTGAAACTTTGTGAGAACTGTTTTCACAATTTGAAGCTGTGCGTCGTCGTTATCTGGGGTGGTGTGGTGCAGGGATACATACATGACGCATCGTGACGAAAATTTAGGTTCAGCGCTAGATAACGGTTAGCCGCAATAAAAATAAAATTTAGCGATAAGAGGCTGACTCGGTAATCGGGCAACAGTGCGGCATCCCAGACCCGAGATCTTAGCGTGCACAAGGTATGTGCGATGGTGGGGGACTCCTTAAACCGGAGTGCCGGACATTGAAAAAAAAATGCTTAGTAATACACTTACCATACCGTTTTCGGCGCAAGCGGCAATGTTTATTATTTTTCGTCTAAAAAATGGCCAAAGAATTACCTGATTTAGTAATTAATTTCCCGTTGCTATGGAAATATTGCCCTTTTAGGCAATAAATTAACGTAGACATTCATTCACTGCCCATACTTCAACCCACATTTTCAAATGCTTATTCCTCCACAATCACTGCCTATTTTAAAAATTTAGCTCTGTAGAGTGATAGAGAACCATCCAAATAGTCGTTCTACAGTATTAAAATATTTTTTTGACTTTTTTTGGTGGCATAATTAAGCCTCAAAAATCGTCGCAGATCTTGGCAAAAGTGCTCCAGTTTAAGGAGTCCCCCACCATATACATAGTTGACTTGCCGACTCCATACATTAATCATGTACATGTTCTACCAAGCTGAGGCCGGGATCTCACAAATCATGCAAGCGCCCTCAAGGCCCAAAAGGGGAAAAAGTGTAGAAGGCGGGACGCTCCCCACTTAGCTGGCTATCCCAAAGAGAGAAGAATTCAGTTGTACCATACTCTAGTTAGAGTGGGTGTGAAATAATTAAAATAAAACACTTCAAGGACTAGTGGCAGCGCTTCCACCAATAACAATTAAAACATGCCCTATCTTGGCCTGCTAACTAGCTTCAGGAATAACGAACATAACAATAGCCATTACAGGAATGGCAGTTATAACAAAATACAATTGTGCCCTTGCATCATGACAATTCCTTACTATCGCTAGCTAGCGCCATCGGTGAAATTTTTTACCACCACCACCGTGACAATAAAAATATATTGAAAACTATATAATGTCATTTGGGCAGTTGTGTAGCATACCCGATGAAACTTCCAGCCATTCTGTGTTGTTCCCAATTCAGTGTTCATAGATTTTATCGTTTGATTGAATCCCCGGAATCTATCGCGCCTCAGCTTTTATTTTGCTGAACACTCGGGATGGGTATTTTAGCCATAATACAAGTTCCTAGAACTGTCCAGAGAGGTTGCTAATATAATGATGGTTTCACCCGCTAGAAGTCATAAACACACTATTCCCACTTCAAATTACCTTGCACTATCACACTCTAGGTAGATATCTACAACCATACGGTTAGAGCCTAAGATACCGTGGCTGCTGAGGGTGAGCTCTGTGGGTTTATTATCATAGGGCCCAATATGTAGTTCCCGTGGAGCTCCATAACACAACTCTGCGATGCACCCCAGTCTTGAATGAAAACTCCTAGTTTGGAGGTCGATTATGTATGACATCAGTAATCGAAGACCAGTGCAAGGAACAAAGGTTTTCCATACACACTGGTTCCAGTATTTGATGCGAAGACCCGTCTTCTCTAATGTTATCTGCTATTCTCCCAAATATACTCCGCTTATTATGGATTGTAGTTCGCGTGATGCATCAAAATGGATTTGTTACCAGAGTTTGGTATATAAATCGAAGGAATAACCTGAAACAGTACATATAAGATTTTTGGAGGATAAATCTGTTTACGCCATTTGGTTAGGCGTATACGGCCATGTGCACACTTGCCATCATCGTGGACTACAATACTTGTTCTAGAACGACGTCTGTGTTTATTTTCAAATTTGTATCTAGTCTACATAACACTATTTACTGCCAGATTTTCATATACGTAAGATTATATCATCTGGGTAATATACCTCTATTGCTGTCTAGTTAGCTGCGTCATAGTCTGTACTAATCGCCTATACCCCAGGCGCTGTGAAGTAGTAGGTAGATTAAGTCCATTCTCTCTAAGCTTCTAGGGTTGAATGGTGGCTCCGCATCTACTGGTATGCCATCTGATCTTATCTTTGGCCTACCGATATATTAAGTCTTAATTAGGATAAAATTTTGGCTAAACCTCAAACCACACCATGTTTAGTGACAAGCTTGAGGTATAAGGTACAAGCAGCAGGTAAGAAGCGTTATCACTACCACAGAACTAAACCTTAAAGTGACCTGCACGTCTAAGCGGGCAACGGTCAATCGCTAGCACTTATGATGTATACAGACTCCAGATTTCCTCAGTCTGAGCAGAACTGTATACGTATAGATGATCTTATGGTATCCCCTGGATCGTAACTTTGGCATTCCCGGCCTATTTGGTCATGGCAACCAACTCCCCACCGGCAAATATTTAGCAATGCAACTACAACTCTGTGACGGTGGCCTGGGAGCATTATAAACTTACTCTCTTATGTCTTGAGAGCATTTTGGCAAAAATTAAGGACTGTACAGGAATGGGGTTCTGATAAAAAGGGCAGTTTTTGTTGGGAGGGTTGTCTCAAGATCAGCTTCCCACAAACTCGAAAGTGTCACTGCACATCTTTGATGGACACTCTGCCCATAACACCCCAAAATATCGTTCAAGATTAGTGCTCAGGACATGCTCTGAAGTCCCAATATCATTACACAAAAGGAATTCCATCGGCAATGTGCCCAAGAGATGAGGCTCAGTAGGGGGATATCAATACCCATCACACAGCTCTCATAGTGAATAAGGCTAAAACCCACTTTGTCAAACATCAAAGAGGGCATATCTTTACCCCTCAGCCAGAGCTGGAGTCACAGGCAATTTTCAGTAAACCTTGAGCAGGGAAAGTAGCTGGGATGGTGACTTCGCCAGCGGGAATGCCCAGCCAGAAATACGAAATCTCCAGCCAAACTTTGCTAAGCATGTTCAAAATGCAAGTAACTGTGGTGTTTCAATAATGAAAGGCATTGTTTTGTGGAATTCAATCACCTGTAAAGGAGAAAGGTGGGTAGTGGTGCATAGACAAGGGGTGGGTTGCCAGTTCAGAGAGCAAATGTTGGTGGGGCAGTAAGACTTACAAAGTCACATAACATATAATTTACAATTCACTTTGACAGAAAGTTTTATTTGCTACTAAAGAAGACTTGATAAAAATGACAGCCTCTGATAACCATTTTTGGACATGTAGTAAGGTAGTTGTGCAGGCGGCCCGTATGGGCCGAAAACCGTTACGATCCAGGAGATAGTCCATAAATCACAAGCATATTAAACTGCCAGAACCGCCAAACTGCATAGAACACAGAAACAATGTGCCGGTGGATTCTACAACATTGATGTTTAAAATGAAGTATGGCATGAAACAGAATGACATATTACATCAATCTTCAATCCCAACAGCCAATACGCCTCTTACCGTCGACTATTATGATGTACTGTTCGGCATAGCAAGTTAATGGTTAATCATCGGTGTCACGGTAAGGATAAAGGCGTGATCGCAGACATTTTGCGGTGGTGGTGGTTGGCAGTGAAGGCCACCATATCTGGTGTCACTACAACTTGGTTCTGTTCTTCAACCGCAGGCCAGCTAGTGTAGTAGTGGTACTGGCTAATACTGCCTAGGCCAGTGCTGAAAATTGTGTAGATAGGTATTCCACAACTGAGGACGAACGGCTCGGAAGGCGGATCAGTGTGCGAGAGAAGATAGATCGACTTAATTGAGCTGCTAGCAAGCCCAATTAGGCTCCAGGGACAGGTGGATATTCGGAGCATACACAACACGCTGTAAGGGCACGTACGCCTTCGTTCGGCCTCATAGGCCTACGTATGGTAATTATAGGATACGGTTGCAAACGTGGATGCGAGTGATAGTAGATGTAGATGTATAGGTAAGATTATCGCTAGAGATCTAAGGCTCGCAGCGAGCCGACTATATACAAATGGCCATTACCTGGCCTGGGTCACGTGCCGCCGTTACATTATCCCCCTCTGTAGGCTCAGACCTCCTGGGCTGCATAAACCGTACAAGAGAAAAGGAAAGACAAGGGAAGGAAGCATTATACAATCATGCCGCGTACGTACTTGTACGAAATCATAAGTCCCACTACCGATCGGTACCACTCAGGGCGATCTTTCGGCGGATTCGGCGCACGGGGAAACTCCACCTCCAGTGGCAGGTGGTAAAAACCCATGCCGACACCATTTGTACTGGGCCGAAATCCAATAAGAAGAGAAGAAGAGAAGAGGAGAGAAAGAAGAAAACATCCAAAAGTGATCCCGTCTCCATATCTCGACTGCCTAACCTATGCTCCAACGACCATCATTCCCGTAGCTCGTATCTCACGGCGTAGGTCATTGTCGGAACTCGTCAGGGTGGTAAAGAGCTTCCGCTCATGACTTGGCATCGATGGGAGCTTCCGCTGCCGGCATCAGTCGTAGCCGTCGGTGATCATCGATTGTATACGTCAATTGCGTGTAGTCTCATTCGTAGACACCTAACACGTAAGTTTCTCTAAGATGGTTATACTTACCAAGTTCAAGCGCGCTAGCGCTGTCTGTGCTCTGTGCAGTGCTTCCGCATGCTCTGTAGAGTATTTCTTGCAGCCAGGAGTCATCAGCACTCGGCATTGACTCGTAGATTCATCCTGATTCGGTAATCATCTGTCGAAGTCCGCTTCGGTGACCATCCGGTCTACTTCATAGGTAGGCTTCTCGGTAGACTTGTCGGTTGACTCCTCGGTACGTGTCTCGGTAGGCTGCCTCTTGGTAGGCTTTCAACTTGTTGGTTGGACTTTTCGGTCGACTTCTCGGTGCGTGTCTCGGTAGACTGCCTCCACGTAGGCTTTTAACTTGTTGGTAGGACTTGACTGGTCTGACACGGCTATCTCCCTCTTTTGGAAATTCGTTGCTCCGTCGACGACTTCTCCATCATATTCATTGTCGATTGCCATCGTGGCTCGGTAGCAGTGTAATCGTGAGTCGGGATTGTAATTGTAATCTCTCTGTGATTCGACGCGTAATTCGGTTCGGCTTTGGCTTCGTAAAGTTGATTTTTGGACAACGATGTGAGCTTCCGCTCCTGGCATCGTATGAGATTTGCATATAGCACTCGCGGTGACCACTCATGGGTGGCATATCATTGATCCATATATTTGCAGGTCTCGCCATCTCTTGATTCGGCATTCAGTAGGGTCTCGGTGGACTGCTTCTAGGTGAAAGTCATTTGGATGATAGCTTTGGTGCGTTCTTGGTCGACTTCTCTGTGGCCATCTCGGTAGGCAGCTTCGGTAGGATATCCGTTTGCTTCTCGGTAGTCATTTGGTAGGCCTCTGGTAAGGAGGGTTGGCATTCAGTTCGGAATGCCGTTCGGGGATAGTTTCTTGATCCTTCGGTACACCATTCGGTAAGCGTCTTGGTCAGTGGCTTGGTACGGTAGGGATCCCGGTAATCCTCTCGATCTCCATGTGAAGTCCTTCGGCAGTTATATCCGTCGCTGTGAGATCTCGGTGATCATCTCTTGGTACTTATCGTGGCTGTCTCTCGTGATGCCATTCGGTAGGTTATTCAGTACGTTCGGTGGTCATATTCAATCTCGTTCAGGACCAATTTGGTAGCCATATTGCAGTCATTCGGAACCTCGTTCGGAACTATTTTGGTAGCCATATTGCAGTCATTCGGAATCTCGTTTGGAACTGCTTCGGTGGCCATGTCTGCACTCGTTCGGCATGGATCAGGCTCGTTTGACTTATCTCTCTCTCCCGGTGCATTTGCAGGTATACTCGACGTCCATTGTATGCTAGGTGAGCTTATTGTCTCAGATCGCGGGGTGCGCTCGCTGGCTCTCCTCCGGGTGTGCTTGTTGATTCATCGGTAGGTGTGCTTGCCATCACTTGACTCGGTGCACTTATCGTCGTTCTGAGTACACTAGTCGATTCATCTCCAGGTGCACTTCTCAATTGATGAATGTATCACGGTGCTTCGTTCCTGCACTTCCGGTACGGTAGTGGTTTGCGGTAGGGGTTGCGATTCTGGTACGGTCATCCCCCTCTTTGAAAATCGTTGCTCCGCTGACGACTAATCTCATACAGCTTGGTAGGGAATATCGATTGGAAGGGCTTGATTCGGAAGTCGATTTGTAGTCGTCAATTGCCATCATTGTTGTGGAGTTCAGGATCGCCGAGTCTGAGTCGGGATCTCATTCGGGATTGTCTTCTCGTTAATATAACTTGGTAACAAATTCGGCGTTGTAATCTCTGCCATCAGGCTGCTTGATTGAATCTTTTGAATAGTAGTCGGGAATGTACTGGTCTGGCGAGGCCTCCGGTACGTATAGCTGCATATCTGCTTTCAATTGCTAGTCTTGTAGCTTATCATCGAAAGTTAAGATCTTCGAAGGGGTGGAATTTCACATACCCTCGTGTATATCGCAATAGTCAAAAGACTGATTGTCATCCATCTCCGAGCATTAATGCATTCCCGGATTGTGCATATTAGCGCTCCTAAGTCCAAATCTCGTAGTTTCCACCATAGCTCTTTCCTCGACAAAGTAGCCTTCCGCAGGACCGTCGTCTCTCGTATCTGGGACATTATCTCTTGCCCGGGCTTCCAATTGTAGTTTATAAGTATACGGTGCTTCTAAGTGCATTTCACCGCTGGGAATTGTCATACGTCTGTCGGGATGATCTCCCAATTGCAGACCCGCTCAGATTCGTACAGCTCTGAATCTGCTCCATCAGTGTTAGCCATGTGGATGAAAGAAACGATGGAAGCGGTGGAATGGAAAATCCAAGAGCCCGGATCGGAACGGTTCGCCACAATAGGGCCAAGCCCCGTCGTCTAAGTACTCCCTTCGTGTCTTGGCGAGCCGGTAGCAGTCATTCAGGGTTCCCCTGCGAACCCCCTGCTGCCGCAACTACCGCCGCTGCTCCCTGCTCGCCCATTCACCATCGGCCGGGGCTCGTCCCACCTAGTTTTCATGAGGTGGCGCCTTCCGACATTGTTGATGCTCCCAGCAGACCGGTGCCTCGTCAAATCGTATGGCGAAGGCTGCGACGACCTCATTAGGTTGTCGAATGCGGCGGCCCCCAAGAACTGAATATATACAGCTGGGGGTGGTTCACAAGCACCGTCTTCCGCACTTCCATCTCCCTGGGGTAGCGAAGTGATCGTTTGCTCATTTCCGGAATTCCCAACCGGCGGCCGCAAACCTAACAGGTCTTTAGACCAGTCAATTTCTGGATTCCTAGATTGGGACCAAGGAAGGCCAAGTACGTGATCATAAGCCGGCATAGGCACAATGAGGACATCCGGTTCTTCAACCGGCGCCTAATGTTCAATATCCAGACATGAGATTGTCGTTTTCCGACTATCTTACACCGACATCATACCCGGCTATCAAGGCCTACAGTGGTGATGTGTGTCGGTTCTGATGGCAGTCCAAGTCGCCGAAGCAGTCTGGGCGCCATGAAGTGGCTCGTAGCCTGTCATACTCTAATTAGAGTGAATACAGTATGATTAAAACTAAAACAAATAAACAAACACGAGAATGTCGTTTTCCGACTATCTTATGCCGACATAATACCCGGTTATCAAGACCGAAAGTGGCGATGTATGCCGGTTCTGATGGCAGTCCAGGTCGTCGAAGCCGTCTGGGTGCCATGGAGAGGCTGGTAGCGCCGCAATCGATAAGAGATCGAATGCGTTGCCTCTCTCCATGTACATCTCGAACATAGAGTTCATCAACTGAGTGAAATACAGTGGTGTAGGTGGACTTCGATTGTCCATAACAATTGTGCTCTGAGAAGGCATCATAGCCATCATAGTCGTCATAATCATCGTAGGACGTCGGCAGAATTGTATAGATCTCGACCGTAAATGCACGTTACGTTGCGCAATATATTGCCGACTTTTGCTTGTGCAGACGTTCGCGGCGGTAGGAGTGCGTAATTTGTAGACTGATCCTTCTCTGTAGGTGGGAGTCGTCTATAGTATTGTCTATTTCCGTAGGCGTGCTTCACACGAGTAGTGTATCTATATAGATATTCATTTGATAGGCTAGGGAAGGATATAAAGTCACACTCGATTTTATCGTGATCCGGTGTGGTTGTATTTCGTCCAAAGTTGCCATGAGAAACTGCATTACGAGCAATTCAAGACCCAGCTCTTTCACATCCAGTCTCCCGCACTAAATCAAGGAAATCTTGGTTGGCTTTCCTTACTCAATCGCAGTTGTCGCCTTGGTGTATCCATTGCCGTTACTGTAATTGCAGTCAAAAAGCATTGATATAGTAGGTCTCGACCGTAAGTGGACTTCCGCTGTGCAATGATTCTCCGCAGTAATTTCGTTCCAGGCGAGGAGGTGCTTCCGTCGTGGGGTAAATCTCTGTAAGTGCACTTCGCTCGTGCAGACGTCCGTGGGTGTAAGTGGCCGTCAAATGCCTGCGCAGGTGGACTTCTTCGAGGTTGCTAGAGCGGTACGTGTACAAGCCAATTGAAGTTGATGCACTTCACTCAATTAGAAGGCATGAAGTCGTAACTGTGCTGACTCGTGATTTGTCTCTTGACCTCGCCTTTGGTTCTCGAATTGGCCGCATTCAGGGGTAAGGTCGCTCCGTCCATTGTAGGTTCTTCGACTGATGATCGCGCTCAATTGACTGGTAGAAATGGTGTTCGAACTCAAGGATGTTTATCGTATTCGATTTCTCTCGTAGGCAGGATTGAATAGTGGTGTCCAGTACTTGTGATAATTGTCGTCATTGCCGGTGACGCGCCTCGTGCGGCAATTGGTCTCTGAACTCTTCTCCGCTGCCATAAGGGGGCTCAATTGAATATTGTAACAATCATGATCCGTGCTCGCAGTAGTCATGCTTCGATATCTCGTTTGGAAGGCAGTAGTCTCAATTGTTGAGATTATGATGTGGCCCGTCGGTAAAGGGGTAAACTCGCGAAATCCCGTGAGCGAAAAATATCCGTTTACTGAAAAAGCGATAATAGTGTAAGGGCACGTATGCCTTTGTTCGGCCTCATAGGCATACATATGGTAATTATAGGATACGGTTGCAAACGTGGATGCGAGTGATAGTAGATGTAGATGTATAGGTAAGATTATCGCTAGAGATCTAAGGCTCGCGGCGAGCCGACTATATACAAATGGCCATTACCCGGCCTGGGTCACATGCCGCCGTTATGTGACCAATTCAATTCCATCCTAATTCTCAACGTGGTTTCATGGCTCCATAAAAGGCTAATTATCTTATTCATATAAGGATACGACATGTGTCTTTTTCGATTCTGATTGGTCGTTATTCTGTGGCTGAGTGGCTGATCGTGGCAAGTACCTACCACCTAAACTCAGATCCCAAATGACCTGCCCTTTTAATTCTATGAGTTTGGCTCTGATTACAAAGTGTCCTATACAAAATATGTGGACAACTATGTCCTCTCACCTCCAAGTCTTAGATTTATGATATCTCTTATATTTGGAGCATTTTTTTACAGCTGCTCTATGAATATTAGTGATATAGTAAATTGGAGACCAGGAAGTGAAAGAGGACCTGTTTATGCATAGTTCATGTATAGAACACTTTGTGATCAGAGCAAAACTCATGAACTTAAATGAACTTGCTCTGGCCACAGAAACGATAGAGACTCACCCAGACTTGGAGAGATATGCTCACTGGGAGCTGGCCAAGAGATGATCTAACAAATTTTGAATTCTAGGAGTATGTTAGAGCCATATACATCTGGAAGCATAGGAGCTGCTGAAAATGGCAACTCTCGGTTGGCTGGGCTGGAGATCAATCTGGGCGCCTACAAAGGGCGGCGAAGCCGCCACCGTACCTTGTATGTCATAAGCGACAGGAAGGAAAGATCGAGCCGATCTGAAGGCCAAGTGAGCAAAGTAGAACGACATATAGAAATGATAGAGAGAGAAGGACAGCTACAAACTCCAAGACACTGTTGCTCGTAGGATGGACTACAACTGGCTGTGAGGCGATATGCGCGTCGGAGGTTTGCTTGATTAAATGTCAATAAGACTTGTGGGACCTGAAACGCAACTTATCCATGGGGTCATCAATAATCACCTGGATATCACCGTGCGTCAGATAACTGCTAAAAAGGGGACAAGACCGTGGACCCGAGAGCAAGGATCTGGGTAGCGTCTGTGTTACCAAATATTTGCAACTGCCGACCTGGGCTGGGCAATTTCGAATTGTAGAGTCTGTTTCGCAAGAAGTAGTTACGACCAGTCAGCACAAACGCAAAATAAACAACGTTTACATAACCACCAGTTCTGATGAATGACGGAGAGATCAATTATTTACGAACTAAATTTAAGATTTATAAGAATTATGGCCACTGAGAGCACATACTCCAGAAGTGCGACGGACACCACTAGGCCGGAAAGACGTATGTTATCGGGCTGGGCAACGGGTAGCTTTCTATAGACGGATGTTTCAGAAAACATAAATAGTTAAACCTAGTTAATTGGGTTTTGATTGATGAATTGTCTAATCCTTTTGCTTGTCACCTGACCTAGCTACACACAACCGGGAAATCGACAATAGAATAGTAGGTATGCAGCCCGGAAAATTCTTCACAAAATGGATCACGTCAATTATTATACGATACTTACCCCCACGTTAGATCATGGCTCGGCATTAACCGTGATACAGCGAAAAAAAAACAGGTGCAGATCGGTCACCTCAGATTGAGGCTGTGCAGCATCATGCGAACCTTCCACTGCCCAAACGCGCAGCGTGAATATCTTCGACATTGGCCGGATATTTTCTACTTTGAATGCTTAAGTCCCTGTCAGGCTACTCTTCTTTACTCTAGGCCCCACAACCCACCTCAGTGGTTGTATATCCACATTAAAAAACTGTCATCAGGTAGTACGAACTCCAACCATGCGATCGCTAAACCTCAGTTAAATTTTACCAAAGTCGAGATCGATCCTATGTTAGTGAAACTCGACAATCCCCGACCCTTCAGGTCTAACTTCACTGAGAGAGCTTACACTTGGACGAGTAAACAGATTCGGGTCAGTCGCAAAGCGCTGGGGCTAGCGCCCACGATAAAAAAGCTAAGAACTCTCTCAGTTCCCAGTTGGTTTACCTGTTGGGGGAGCTTAAGCTTGAAATCCATCACACACTATCGCCATACAACAGAGAGCAAGTGTAAAACATGATCAAATAATTCAAGTCAACAACTAAAGCAAACCAAACAAACAGTGGAGACACGATGCAAATATCCAAAAAGAAACGATATGAATACGCCGGCCTATATATCCCAACGTCATTCCCAGAATCCTGCTTGTTACAATCAACTTTCCGCTCCCTCCCGCGTAAGAGCGGTTAGATCTTGTACAACTTGCGGTGGTGTAGAAAGTAACACTGGCAGTGGGTAGGGAAGCCTCGAGCTCCCGTCGCTGTCTTGGTCTAGTTCGAAGGACGCAGAAGAGGGCGTTGGTGGCGGAGTGGCATTGCAGTGACACCATCGGCGGTCACAGGTGTCATTGTATTGTAGGGATTATCAAGACATCGAGGACAAGCGATATGACCGAAGTTGTAGGTTGTAATTAATCCAGCTACCCCACTCCAGCGGTTATGCTAGACGGCAGTTTTTGAAAGCCGTCGCATAAGTATATATAACAAACCCAACCTACGTTCACTAACCACGGGACAAGAAAAAGTGAACATAACAAGCGAAATAGTAGAAGAAACGATATATAATATCCTATATTTAACCCCGTTTCCAGCCCCCGCCCTCATCTAGTACAACCAAATCACGGATACCCGAGATGATAACGGGGAACGTTAATCTTCGTGGCAAGAGTCCATTCTGGCTGCGATTCTGTTGCTGTCCGAAGACAGGTCTGGCAGCAGCTGGTATAACTGACTGCGGTTGAAACGATAGCGCCGGCGGTGGGTAAGGAAGCTCTAGATTATCCTTGTCTAGTTTAAAGGTCGCAGGAGGGTGTTGGGGCGACGAGGCTGCATGGCAATGGCAGTGTATACCATCATCGATGGCGACTGGGCGAACAGTAACGGATGTGGTTCCGTAATTGGGGCTTGCGGCGGTGACTTCGGGGGTAGCTACGCCTGCCATGGTCTCTAGCTGAGTGGAATCTGCCGCATTTTGTTTTTGGCTCTGCACTACATGTAAGTATTTCACGGAGCAGCAAAGACGGAGACCGTACTTCCTGCCTCATTCTCCAATTCTTCCACCCGAAAAGCCCTGCAGCGGCTATCAGCACACCGATGATAGTAACCACTAGTCCGCATGCGCCGATAATGTCGCTAGAATTTGCGTCTCTCCGTTGGAGGTGTATCTGTCTGGGGGTGTTCGGTGCGCCGTGTGCGAAAGGAGAAAGCATCAGGATGATGGATAGGATGACGGTTGCGAATTTGTATGATGTATAATGGAGCAAGCTTGGCTGCATATATGCGTGCGATTTTGAACTGATAAACTCCATAATAAAGGCAGCAGCTGCGATGATATCTTTTGTTGTGAGGGAGGAATAAAGGTCGAGGGGGCGAGTTGGTGAGGTAGTAGGATGCGACCAGAAGAAGTGGTTGATATACTGCGCACCTTACTCACTTCCGAGGATGTCGATGAAAGAGGGCGAAGATGTGCAAGCTATCAACGAAGATGCAGACAGCGGCAAAAGAATCAAGATGTGTTTGAGGATGAAGATGTTGGAGATGATGTTTGTTCTTGGAGATGGTGCTTGGTGAGGAGCATTTGAGCTGGAATCTAGAGGGGGTATTTATGTTTTCTGATGCTCGATGTGTTCAATGGGTATGTTGCCTCTTCTCGGCTGAAGGGTTTGATACACACTGCAGGAATTGAGTTGACCAGTTTCGAGCTAGTCAAACCATGAACGCCCTCCTCGAAACCCCCGCCACGGACAGCGCACCTCAATGAAGCAGAATTGGGGCACAAAACGACAGACCGACAACGATCGTCATTCATGCTGGCCACCACCCCTGTCGATTCCCCACCTCCCTCCGGTCTTCTTCGCCTCTGACCCAGGGCCCTCGCCAGTGGTTCCCCGTTTCCCATTGCACGGAAGCAACAGCCCGTATTCCTATTTGACACTGGATGTCGATTGTGTCCCCTCCTGCCGTTTACCCCTCATCAGACGCGGCAAGCCCGCTTTTCACACTGTCTCACTCGTATCAATACATCTTAATATGAGGAGGTGTTTTGAGCTTGCTACTCCGATATTTCGACCCCTGCTGGCACACCTATCGTTGCAGAAGCTGATAGATTGGAATGCAAACTTGCTATCACGTGTATGTGATGAACGGGACGGTATTGCATGGCCTGTGTGGAGAATCCAGGGGCGGCTGTTCAGTGGTGGATATTTACGGCCTTGACACTACTTTCCGTCTGCTCGGTGGCACGAGATGTCATTTCAAGGATCCTTCGAGGGGGAGGAATTGTCTTCGTCACTACTTGGGGGTGTGTTCATGCAACGCATGAATTGTGGCTTCTTGTCCCCAAACCCCGGCCATCAAAATGGTCAGACATTCGATACTCCACACCAAAACAAAGACCAAGAAAATACGCTGTCGAAATCCCTCACCTTTCATCAGCACACCCCCTACACCTACATCATCCTGGAGCCGGTTCGTTTTGCCCCGTTTGTCGTCCTGACACCCCACTTCTTCATACAACTCCTAGCCTCAACCTACACTTACTGCCGGAGAGGTCCTATCTTGCACCTTGGAGGGGCCGGAGTAGCCGGTTGAATTGAGGTTTTACACAAGGTGTTTTTGTCAAGTTCAATGCGGTTCGACAAGAGTACGGCTGTCAACTACTATTGCTACCATTCGTCTGGAAAAGAGTTGCGCATTATGCACATTAAGTCACAAGACTATAGGTGCTTAGGTGTTAAACTTGGGGTACTGGCCGTTCGAGGACTCGGATTGGCTTCCACAAAAGACGCACCTTTTGTTTCGGGTCTCGATGCGTTCAGCTGATTATCGATGGCATGCACCCCTCCTTTTTTTTGCGAGGGTGGTATGCTACCTCCGACGGCTTTGCCTCTTCGGTTTTCCGTCTTTCCACATTGCAGATAAGGGAAATTCTACGCATGAATTGATATCCGTGCAGCCGTTCATACTCATCACTTTTTATTTCTATCCTGGCACTCCAACAGCATCAGCATCTCGTGTAAACGAGCTGACGCTAGGGGAAAGGTTATCCCCATCTGACGTGGCAAACGGGGTGTGGTCAACAAGATGCTGATTTGACGGTTGAAAGGGTTATACTCAATCTGTTTCAGAAGATGGTTGTTGCCTGAAGGCTAGCCATTCTATTTCTTTGCTTTGTTGGACCGGGATTTACTGATATAGTTTTGTTGAACAGGATCGAGAGATGGATCAGGCATGAGCACATTACGGCTGGTTTGCGTCGCTGTCAACTGTTTCAGCTACCGAAGCGAACGTCGATTCATGGATCCCATGATTCCTGCTTCTGTACCGGAGGGTCCACCGCTTGAGGTCGTTTACTAGTCAACCAGGCAGAACTACTGTGCCATAGCTGGGGTTCTCTTTCCCTACTCTATCCGGGTGGCAAAAAGTACTGCTCCGAGGCCTGGGTTGAAGTTGGGGATATTCTCCGCACTTCCATCTGCGGCGAGTGCTTCCACTGACATTTTAATCATGGCAGCAGGTATTGGGATTACGTCTGTAAGTGGTCGATAGCCCGGATCTAATTGACCGGGAAAGATTGAAACACTCGTACATGCACGCAATTACACTTACAGGAGGGCAGGGCAGACAGTCAAAATGGGATAGTTCACAGCGGTTTTACGGTTTTAGGAAGGGCTGGAAGGCAGACAAACGGACGAGAGAATGAGGGAAGGCAGACTTTAGACAGACTTGGAGCCGGGGTTATATTGATAGATACTATAGTCAGCAATCATGAAGCCCAAAAAAACAGCCTAAGTAGGCTGTGAGGTGCCAATGTCTTGATAGATAGGTACAATAAATTCCGATTGTTATGCTCTATTGTTGTTCTGGGAAGGAACAAAGCCGAGGAAATACTAGATTGTATCTTGGCGTGAGGTGGGTGTTTGATATCATTCGCATTGTGCAGTGGAAACCCCGTGATAATATTTCTATTATTATATGTGCACGCCATTGCGTTTGTTGTGGTTGGGATATAGTGCTTATTGATTGTGAACCGATGGCGAAGTTTATGCCTAACGATAACCAAAACGGAGATTCCGGGGCGATTTCTAGGCTGCCGCTATTATTGCCCAAGCACGGGGTCATGGTAGTACGTACCTCGACCAGTCCGGTTTATGAGGATGGTTCTTTTTCTGCGCCTCGAACGTACTCGAGTAAATGTTTACCTGATGTTGCATTGACACAAAAACGTTGTAAATATCCATATCTGGTAATTCTCCAAAAGTGTCCCAAGAAGCGTGACCTCGAATTCACAATAGTCAACAAATACCTCTCACCTTGTTCTGTTTGTGTCGGAACTCAAAGTAGATTGACATTGCCTGCCTGTCTTGCCGCCGCCGCTATCTGTGTTGTCAATGCCGTCTCGAGAGTATTGTTTTTTTGCCGCTGCTCTGGGCTATAGGATGTACCGATATCTGACCTAGCTTCGTCTGTTCCAAAGATCGATCCCTCCCCTCAACACTATCAAGAACACTATTCCCTTCCAAAAGCCCCCGTGATCCATGCTACCTACCTCGACTTCGCCACGACTAGCTCAATCGGCGAAGTAACACCGAATTTGCGAAGAAAGCGTGAGGATTGCCATGGATGGTCGGAAAGACACATCACACACCTTTGCACCCCGCCTTGTTTCTATTCATACCAGATGTTGGAATAACTGCCTGTTCTGTCTTGTACGCTGCCCGGAGCGGCTACTAGACCAACTAAGTTCCACCTGGCAGAAGGAAGAAGAAAGTAGATTATCATATGCCATATATACTAAGTATATACAGACAATATACGATGGCGCACAATCTAAAGTCAGGGCCAACAGGTGAAAACAAATCTCGTGCCGTTGCTCTGCCTCTGTATGATGTATGTACTATTCTTGACAACATGTTAACGGCTTTGTTTAAGAGTTTTACCCCCGATCGTCCGCCTTTCTCCTTGTTTATACCTTGGTACCTTCCTTGTTAGCAAACTTGCCTTCACTTCCTTCTAGAAGCGCAATAGAATGTTGTCATTTGGCTGGTCCGGAATGGAGATTTTATCCTAGGGCTGGCCTGGGTTTGGCTAGGTTGGGTCGTCGTGGACGTGCAGATTCTAACCCTGGTGATTTGCTTTTGCCCCTCTCCCCCACCGCTGACGCCCATCATTGATCATCCAGGAGCATTAGCATCTCTTTCCATCTCTCGTTTCCTGGACTAAGGGAGTAGAGAGTGGATGCTAATCTATCTCTTCCGCCTTCTCTTCCTTTCGTTCCTCCTCATCCCAGGACTCGGTCTGATGCCTTATTTTTTGGGATGCCCTCTCATTATGAAGGAGGCGGGGCTGGTAAATTCCGATCCTGGAGAAGGAGAAGAAGGAACATACGTGTGTGGTACGTGCGTGTTTGGGATGCGTTTAAGTTACACGCAACCACCGCCATCATTGCTGCGGTTCGCCAAGTGGGGTGGGTGGTAGTAGTGGAGGGATGACCGGGGGATGGGTGTCCGCAGCAAGTAGCAGATGTATGATGTCTTCCAGAGACCGATGGGGTGCGTTTACGTGCATTATGTGTGGGTGGGTGTACATTCTGTCGTCCCTTGTCGGAGCCTACAGTCTCATGTGAGACCATGAGCTGGTAGTAGTGAACATGGTGGGTGCGGGATTTGCCTGGCTGGCTGGCTGGCTTGCTGGCTACTGTGGTGTGATGCACGGGCATCGAGGTACCTACAATTGGTTCGGGTCTTTGAGTGTGAAAGAGTTTGCGTCGTTGCGGTGGGATTGGCTGCCCACCATCAGTTCATCCGGCACAGAATGGTCCTTGAAGGGAGCCATGCTACAGGCCCCGTTGCTGTTAAGCAAAGATATCCGGTGGTAAGAGGGTGTGCGTCGTGACATGTCTGTGTTGGTGGTGTCGTGGTTTTTTCTTTCCTTCTTCCTTTCTCCAGCGTTTGAAGGGGACGCAGAAGACAAAACGATTGCCTTTTTCGAGTGGGATTGAAGGTAAAATTTTTAAATCTCCAAACAATGCTCTATAGGGATCGGCCAGGAGCTATAGGAGATATAGAGAGATTAAGCGGAAGCCGAATTTTGAGCTTTCGGTACTCCTTCCTATTACCTCTCCTCGTCCGCTTCAATTGATCCCCCACTCATGGGTGATAGGGTGGACGATGATGATGGGAAGCAGCAGGGCCGGAGGCCAACGAAGTCTTGATCCACTGGTGCGCCGCTCACCTCCTGCAGGTTGAAAGGCTGGGTATTGCCCACCCAGATTCTGCCCTTGCCCGACCCCAACTAGCCAGCAGATTGCGTGAAATTTCCAAACACTCTGTAAAACCGAAAACCGGAAACCCCGTAGCGCACAATGCTCCTGCAAGAAGCTATGCGAGCAATTGAGTAATGGGTTTCCCCTAATGTGCGCATGTTATGTATGTATGTATGTTCCAACCTAGCACCCCGGAAACCAGAGTTGATTGGGGGCAATATATGCTTGGATGAGTGGTGATGGTGGGAGAGGAAAACGAGGAAAGCTGCTGGCAATACAGTGGTGACGATAGTAATATAGGCTCCCCCGCTTTTAGACCGGGCGACATCCGTCCAGTCGTGGGAGCAGTAGGCTCCTTCTCCTCTTCTATTACCTTCAGGCGCTGTGGAACAGGCGAGATTCGGACGACAACCCGAGCCCACGTCCGAAGCTACCAAGTATCTGAAGAGTCAGGAAGGAATCAGAGCCAGATTACTGTGTTTCCTCCAGTGTTGCTATCACGCCGGGAAATGGCATTTGTCTCAATGCCCCAGCTTGAGGGACCGCAATCACTTCCATCCTGCTGACGATAAGGAAAATGTACGCTTGCCGGTAGCACATGCATATCTATTGCGTCACGGGAAACATATGCATGCGGAAGCTACACGGCTATTGAGGCGTGACTTCAAGGTGGTGTGGATGGGTGTGGGTGGTAGTGTGAAGAAATCGTGAGCGAGTGAGCGAGAAAATGAGCTCGGCACTGGGTCGATGACTTTCCCTTAGCTTTTGTCTTATTAGGAGTAATAATAATAGTGGAATAGTGATGCAAAATTATGGGAAGGACATACCCTATTTACAATAGAGCTTTCAAGGGCTCAATACATATTGTGGTCTATTCAATCAGCGGCGTGTCTTTCATGGCCCCCATTATAGGCAATATGCATCCCAATCGTCCGTTCAATTTGCTGTATACGAACCCGCATCTGCCATACTAAGACCTCATCGTCAACCCAAACACCATGCAAGCAATCCCCGATGCAAACTTCAATGTGGGTACTAGTATTCGTCTTGTATAGTAAGCAGCTTTCTTTAGTCTTTGTTCCATCCACTTATAGCTTACGCCAGTCAGGTTCCCATGCAGTTCACTGCAGCGTGGTTTCGAGCCGCGGTACACCCGAAGGCAGTCCGTACGCTTGTATGTCGGCCGTCGAACGCAAATCCAGATATCAATCGAAAAATTGGCATCTCTAACTAGTGGCAAACGCCACATCGATTCTTTCCTCTTCTCAACTGGAAAGTTAGTGTTCCTGGGTTAATATGTCAGGGGCTAGCAGGCGTCCTACTCACATACATTCTCCTTCCACATCGCCACCCGCTTGGACCATATAGTATAGGAGAACGCAGAATGACCTAACCGGTCGCTCATTTGGGGATCCACAGCCTGAGATGGTCGGAATGGATATGCATTGGTGAGTGCTTTGGCCTGTGGTTGGTCGGCCATGGGCAAGGACGACTGTCCGCTGGGTGCCTAAAGATGCATCATGGATGGCGTGGTGAAACTGCTCTCACGCCCTTAAACGCCAATGAAGAGTTGGTTTGGCGCATCTGGTATTGGTTCCAAGGTTGTTCTGTTGGTATTGAGCTCGCCGTTGATGGATGGAGTGGTCAGAATGGGGATCAAGTTGGAAGAAAAATAGAACTGCATCAGTACCCCGCTGCTCCGGGAATTTCTAAAAAAAATCGCGGCGGTGGTGAGACGGAGAGTACGAGATGACATGTGGCATGGCTTTTCGAGAAGGGGTTCACCAAGCAATTGCAGACAATTAGGGTATCCAAGATGGTCCCAATAGATATGATCACGAGGCCATCAAGTGCCCACAGAATATAGCAGCTTTGTTACTCGATTTATAGACCACTAGTTTGTCAAGTACATGCTTTGCGGTAGACTTTAGTCAGAGTTGATCTAAAATTCAGTGAAATATCAGAAATCAAAGACAAAATGAAACTGGCATTTCTGGTTTTTGTATTATGCTTACAAGTCTTTTATGCGCTCGTAAAACTCTCTAAGGAGAAAGCAAGGACCGTAAAGGCGGGGAAACAGTGACGAGGGGTTCGAGTGATACCGAGTGACGCACGAATATTTTGATATTTCCACCAACTATTCCCGCCCAACCGGCCTAAACTTTGTCATACTCTAGTTAGAGTGAATACAGTATGAATAAAACAAAACAAACAAACAAACCGGCCTAAACTCCAAGCCAAACTCTTGGAAAGTAAATTAGGTATCCTTTGATTACAATATATTCTTAAACAAGGCAAATATTAGGCCTACCATCATGCTGTAGAATCAGAGGGGTCGGTTAGGAAGCACGTAGCGACCGCGGGTGTTCACCCTCTTCTTCCAGCTCAACAGACCACCTATTTCAAGACTTTACTCGATATCACTTATACATCAACTTCCTCGCTTCACGAAGCTTCCTGGCCCCGCCCTGGACTTCAAGAATCGAACTTCAGTCTCCTTATTCTCAGCATGGCACACCTTCAGAACGGACCCAACGAACGGTGGATATACGCTCCCGCCTCAAGACATTTGCTGCATTCATCTAGAGTACCTACAGCCCCACCACTCAGCTCATCGGCTATTGTTCGAGATGCTGAAGCAAAGGATCGGTTTTGACTCTTCCTGGACGGACCAACTGACACGACAAGGCCATAATCACACCTGTTTCAAACTTGCCGTTCGCCCTTATCATACCCCTCTTTTAACGGCGCCAAAAGCCCTGAGGTCCTGAATAGTTCTTTTGATTACAAGACTCACAATTAAAGCTCATGGAGCACTTCCAGTACACACGACAGCGGCGGTTATTTTAGTTGCTACGATGTGCAAGCAGGACTTTCATCTTATTGGTGTCAAATGAATGGATAAACTAGATATTGAGTACAATTTCCCTTGCACCTCATAATCTTTGCCTGCCATATCTTCGTCCGCCATCTCTCAGTTTCCTCCTCTCCGCTGACTCAGTTACTGCTAGTATCACTCCATATCTACCTCCCTGAGCATTACTTGGGACCTCGGCAATTGTAACACTCGCCCTATGTCGGGTCATTTTAGCCTTGTTACCCGCCATTTCGTGAGGTCCGTGCGCACGAACCTCCACTGTTGCTACGGTCGTTTGAATCTAAGACTGTATATTGTAGTACCGGGGTATGTATGGCGTGAAACGAAGAATGGCCAAAGATCAAGTGGGCTGGGACCTTGCGTTGCACATTGGACCCGGTGATGGATATTGGTCACGAGTGATCAATCGGGGTAGTCGAAGCTTCCGCTGCTCTTTTGCACAAAATTCTCCGAGAATTTCCTACCAGGAGCTGTTAATGTTGTCTTCGCTATCATCACCTTCAAAGCCCGGTACCCAATCCGAGTTACGTTTGTTCTCAGCAGTCCCAGAAATTCAATTCGGCAGATGATTCGTGGACCCGGATCTACTGGACGATATGCAAAGCCTTATAATGTAGGACATTCAGGTGCTGTCTTGAACCTCGTGATTGGGTAAGTGGGACATTTCAGGCTGTATGAACGTTCCTGCGAGGTGCTTGCGGTTGTGTTGGATCCTTTACACCTAACCTCCATCTGACGGACTGGTACCTGTGATTGGAGGAAGGACGAGGAAGGCTGAAACATGTTTAACCTCACCAAATTAACCCTATAAAACACCAAGAAACACTCCTCAAATGGATCATCCAATGAGAAGGACGGATGAATTGAATCTTGTATGTAGACCTAACATACGTGGAGTAGTATTTATGTGGATTTTCGTGGCCTCTTGATGGTAGTGCTTAACGAACGCCTCGCTATCATCTATGTGTCACTCGAGCTCTATTATGCCCAGTCACCCTCGAGTTTCGACCTCTAAAACCCTCCTACCTTAGCAGAAACACATCTTCACCGTAGTCGCCATTTGTAGAGTCGTGATATCTCCTTTGTACGACGTTAGTACATTAGATTCATAGACTGAAAACAAACAAACCCAGTTCATTGTACAACCAAGACTCCTACACCACTCCTCTCTTTCGTACTGGCTCTATCTCGACCGGCGCTGACGTGAACTGACTTTAACCTTCTCTCATCTGTTTGGGGCTTCGATTTTATTGATCAGTTGCCGTCATCCTTGTCGTATCGCGTCAACATTGTTGAAGTAGTGACGGATTGTACATGATGGTGGCACTGAACCGCTCGATATGGGTTTTGTGGTGTTTAAAGGCAAAGCGGGAAAGCGGAACACAGGTGATTAACGCAAGGCAATCCTGCATACATTGTTGTTGTGAAACTGAAATTACCCCCGCCATTGGGAAATACCTATTGAAAGGCCTTGCTGCGATGTTGACAATTGTGGTCTACGTTACATACTCGCAAGTCCTGTTACATATATACAAGGGTTTGATACAGCTGGCTGTAACCGGGGCTGATGCCTCCTGTATATATCTCGAGTCTCTTTTCTTCACACTCCCTTTTCTCTGTACCATAGAATACACGCACACGGTTCACCCCAACTTCCATATTGTAACAAGTCCAACTCCCCGAAAGCGAGTGATTTAAGGTGAAAGTCACCGGTAATGAGGTATATCGATCAGCCTGTATTAGCAACTACAGATTGATACTACACCATTGCTGCACAGTTGCTGTGCCAAAAGTACCGAGCGGTACCAAGAAACACTGGAGTGCATGCCGACATCACAGTATGTGTGACTTCCCAGGCGCTACGAGGCATCGTACGGCACGAAAGAAACCCATATCGACTGCCAGTGACCACCACAAGATGCCGGAGGGTTTGCTAGTGTTCACCAACGGCTAATTTTGGGTACGGTGCGACATTAGTAATCGCTAATGCAAAAGTATTGAATATGACTGCTAAAATAACATTGTCCAATACCGCGTTTGTAATCATATTGTATTCACCCGCTTGCGGGTATGACATATTAAACCCCCGCTACCCCAAATCCAACAAAGGAAGAGGCCATGTCGTAGCCTCCCACCATCACCCATCCGGTACCGCGTGGTACAGACTGATACAGCCACTCGTCTGTATTGGCACATATCTGCAGTTGAACTACTTACGAATACAGTCATATAGATACAGGCTATACTGGTACTTGCGCACACAACAGATGTTGAATTTTAGCTAATACTAGCGCAAGCACTAGTGAGTTGCTCGGAAACTCGCGTACGTGCTAATACGGACAAGTGTTGGCAGATATAACAACATTCTTTAAATTTAACGAAATCATCAAACTTACTTCGTCGCCTTCAATATATTACTATGACCGGTCAGCCGCATAGAGTATTTCGCTAGAGATAGTGTCGTACATAAGACGGAACTTCCGGGCACTTCATCTCGAAATATTGGCTTAGGATAGGCCGGGACCATCTCTGCCTAGGACGAGATCTCGCGAGATTTTTGGATACAATCTCATATCCCGGGTACTAACGACCTAGCTGACTTTTTGATGAGCCGTGTGGCTTATTATCGGGATTATACGGTAGTACCTTGATGCTAGAGAATGGCCGGGGGAACTTGGAGTGCAGCTTGCACGGAGGTCAGCCACCTGAGAGACTGTTAATAGCCTCACGGATTGTTTACTGAAGATACGGCGACTTGGGAGATTGTTAACTCTCGGGCCATAATGCGTGCTCCGGCTTCCATCACCACCACTACCATCCTAAGAGACAAGGTTTCGAGAGTCCCGGTACAACTCCTCTGAAGCCTCCCACCATGGGGGACGGTAAGTCTCTAGGCACAGACCAGTCCCGTCTCGTTCAGTCTTGTGTGTAACGCTAGCTAGAAACTCACTTGCGGAAAGGTAGAGACATTCGACACTATCTGGGCACCCAAACAGGAAATGTTGGATCGAAAATATACTAGTATCAATGAATATTGCTAACGTTAGTTTATGGATTTAGGCAGCTTTTAGCTCCAGTGGTAAGCCGTACAGATGTCGAGAAGGCTTTAGTTAATATACTACTTATTCGGGGATGGTTCTGGTAAGTATCAAGAGCGTTGGGATTCTCTCAGGGCTGAAGTCGAAGACTTAATTTACTATTCTGTCGAAGATGATTCTAGCTAGCGCTGGGATTCTTTCAAGACTGAAAACGAAAAGATGGTAAAATCCTAACTAAGATTAATGAACTAGGCAATATATACTTCAAGAACCTAACCTCTTTGTATACAGTACAAACCAACACTGCAGCAGAAGTTCCGGAGCACATGAGACAAGGATGAAACTAGGGAGCCGGGCGAGGTAGACGGTGTCCCAGCTAAATACTTTATATAACCTTTTGTTGTGCGCAAGGAAAGCAAGCAAGTAAGGATACTATGAGAGACTCCAGGCCAAGGTCTTCAGCCCTCTTCGTATACGTATTTTTCGTTACCCAACTGTAACTCAATGCACGGCGCTCTTTACTGCCGCTCTAGATTCCGTAACCCATTCCTGCGGTGCCACAGACGTCCATTCAACGTGAATTGATGCTGATTTCCTCTCCAGCGCCGAATTGATCGGTGGAAATTCGAGATTCGGCAGTCTTCAGTCATCATATATCACCCCTGGTGCAACTGAAAACCACTGTTACTTTATTGGAAGATACCGTGCGTGTATACTGTAGTGATGATAGAGAGACGAGAGAAAAACCTTAAGACTGTGTGCTTGTGGGAACAGGAAGCAGTCATAAATGCAAATGCATATATGCAACCACCACCGGATATCTTGACCCGTATCAACTCAATTTTTACTTTTCCCCTGAAGATGTCGACCCCGTTCTCGTTGATATGCTTTGTCTCGTGCTGAACACTGATTATAAGTGGATGGCTAACTCGTTGGGGATGCACGCTGTTTCGTTGTCCTCATGCAGGGTGGGATCCCTCCAGACCTAAGTTCTGATATTCTCTGGCACAAGAAACGCTGATGGATTTATGGACATCGAGTTTAAGGTTGCACAAGTCAGAACGTTGCACTTGCACTCTTCTTTCCACTTCTTCTCCTTTGCATCAACCATTCCTGTCCCAAACCCTGCTACTCTACTGTTAAGGTTCCTGTATTTGTCGCGGACAGATTTTACTCAACCAATATCAATCTTCGAAAGGGTCTCTATATGAATGGGAGTAGTTATTCATTACAGGAAGTTAAAGCTGCTGTTAAAAATCGATTCCTAGCATGAATGAACAGTTCTTTGTGAAGACATCTCCTGAAGGCGGGGTCGCTAGCGAAGGAGGCTCTGTGGTGCCCACCCCGAAGCTGAGATCACTTCTTCAGGAACATGCGCAGGCAAGCTAAGCTTAACTTCCAACCGCCGCTTCTCGGCGAGGTGCTTCTGGTGCCAGTCGTCATCAGTCTATGCAGATAATCCAAGGACTACGGAACGAGGCCGATAATTTGATATTGGCTCTAGACTCACTGGTAAGTTTGGTTCTCTAAGTTTTGTCTTCACCTCTGATGTTATTGTAGGCAGTGGGGCGAATTACTACAATCCGCATTCTTACATCCGCTGCATTCAACGTAGCGATGCAGGGAGGCCAATATCCTAAGAACGCAGACAAAGGAACGTTTCTTTCAAACTTCGGTCCGTTGAGTAGTGCTGCCCAAGCGTATTTCTCGCAATTCGAACCAAAGACGTAGATCCACTATGCAGCAAAGGACACAAGCGGCGGCATTGGAAGGGAGCTTGAAAAAAGGCGTGCATGAGATGAACCTGGGGACTATGGTTAAGATCATTAGAGAGTTTGACCATTCTATCCAGCCCCACTACATCGAACTCTTGGAATAACTCCTAAGAGGAGAAAAGCTTGGGGTACGTATATTCTCGACTGCTTCAAGACGATCAATAGTAACGCTTGCTAGGGATTGAATGAAAACGACGCGAGGAAGATTCATGGCTCTAAGGGGATCGTCGAATTGGTATGTGGTGTTTGTTTCCTTCTAATGCCGCTTCTTACTGACGGAGGCCTGTGTGGCATAGGGATGAAACAGTGATAATCTTGACGAGGTTGAGGGGATGGGGTTGAAATGAATCGTTAATGGATACTTACATTGCACGGATTGCGTATGGCATTGTTTCTTGTATTTCTACCTTTTGGGTAGTATTATTATAGCTTAAGGGTATGTATATGTTCTGATCGATAGGCGAACTTTGCTTGTTCGCGAACTGGGAACCAGTATATGACCATGTGAGCTAGAGCATTAGAAACCAGAAATTTAATCTAGAGAGCAAGATTACTTTTGCTCATACTGCAGTAAAGGCGTTTACAGGTAACAAGGCTAGTTGTCTCCTGCAACTGCAAGAAAACGGCATTGCAGCTACTTCAAGAATGAATACATATCCATAGTAAGTCTATTTCATCGTAACTAGAGGTGGGTTATCACTGGGTTCTTGGGGTTTCTGGTAAGCAGGAGACAACTGGCACAACTGTGGCGAACAATGAGCTGCACTCATCAGAGCAATATGCAGCGGGAGGACGAGAGCAAAGGAAAGCTTAATACTAAGTGAATTGATAATAACAGTTGAACTGGAGGGAATCACTGTCACTCCCGGAATTGTAGATGTATTTGAATGGGTCAGGGTTCACATAAATTGATCAGTTGCAACCTCTTGTCCGGTTCGTGAACTGGTGGGCTCGCCAATGGGTCGGAACATATATACTTGGGCTTACAGCAGGCGTTAAGTGCAACTTTTATTCCCTCCTATCCTTTTTTCGCTGTATCCTACTGGATACTTTGCACGCAAATGATCCAAAGTGCAGGTTGCAATCCGGAGAATGAAACACTAGAATTCCATAGTCCATTTGTAAACATAGATGATTCCATAACATCCAATTAAGTACCTCACTTAGCTATAATGCACCACTCAATACACTACACCTCTTCGTACGTCGGAGGGGGCGCCTCTTCCTCCTTTTTCAAATGCCCCAATAGGCCCTTCTTGCCCACCTTCTTGGCTCTCTCAATTGCCGCCTCCTCTTCCTTCAAAAACTGTTTCGCCGCCGCCTCCTCCGCCGCATTCCTCCGCTTCTCCTGTCGCACTGCCCACTCTCTTTCTCTCAACGCCTTCTCGCGTCTCTCCCGCTCCTCGTTCTCTTTCCTTTCCGCCTCGCTCATGGGCGCATCCGGAAGCGTCGAGAGGTACTCTGTGATGATCCTCTCGCGCGAAGATTCTGGTGCTGTCACGTAGCGCACATCCGCAATGACGCTGTCGGGGAGTGTGAGGAGTGTAGTCTGCTTCGACAACGAGGGGATGGATTTTAGGAGTTTTTTGAGATCATTTTCACGAACTGGTTCTGAGCCTTTGGTTCCTACACACTGTGAGTAATGGAAGCAGGAGGTTATTGGGAGGGGGGTACAAACGAGCAACATAATCGCGGTACATTTTCTCCCTCTCCTTGTCCGACAATTTCGAATCCCTCATTGCAGGTTCCTTCCTCCACTTGCGCTTAAACTCCGCCCAGAACAGTTTGCTAGTTGTATGTTCATTCAAGAAATCCCAGAACGGGATGCGGGGATCGGTTTTCTTTGCTTTTTCCTTTTCCTGGCGGAGTTGTGAGGATTTGTCTTTGCACCAGGCGGTGAAGACTTCTTTTCGCGCTTTGGTAGTAGAGAGGACGGTGTAGCGGTGGTCGTCGATGAAGCGCGGGAGCGCGTCGTCCCAGGTGCTGTAGGGGGATATGGAGTACTCTTCGAGCATCTCGCGGAACAGGTTTGTGCTCTCTTCTGGCGCTAGCTCGTCGCCTTCTTCAAAGTCTTCTTCTTCAAGGCCGTATTGTTCGGCCATGGCTTCGAGCTGCCAGGCGATGTCTTCTTCGGTGAATTCTTGGGCGGCTGGGGGCTGGTTTGGTGGAGGCTGCTCGTCTTCTTCCTCCTCTTCCTCCTTTTCCTCCTCCTCCTCCTCACCTTCCACTTCATCCATTCCTTGGTCTTCTTGGTCCCCTTCTAACCGCGGCTTCTTGGTGGTTGGTTCACCTTCCGCTCCTCCTCCCCCTGCATCCCCCTTCTCCGCCACCACCGACACAGACTTCTGCCTTCTCGCCTCAGCCTCAGCCGCCGCCTTCTCCGCCGCCCTCCTCTTCCTTCTTTCTGCGCGCTCCCGCTTCTCCTGCTCGCGGACCACAGGCGGCATAACATCAATCTTCTCCTGCACATCTTTTGGCGCGCTCCACAGCGAGATCTTGGTGGAGAGGTTGTGCACAAAGGCCCTCCCCATCTTTGTCGTTACCAGGACCCACGGCTCTGCTCCAGGGATTACGCGCTTCTTCTTTGGACGGTCTTGCGGTGGAGGACGAAAGGTCCCTCGAGCCTGCGGACCACCACTTCCGTGCCCTCCTTGGAAGTAGGGACAATGCGGAAGCTGGTGGCCGGCGACTGGGAAGGGCCCCGTGGGTGACGAGTATCGTGGCGCGCCGGGTGCAAACGGGCCTGCGGTGGGTGGTTGTCCGAGACCAAACCTTTGTGGTGGCGGTGTATAGTGCGGCGGAACAGGGACGGGTGGAGGTAAGGGGCCTACAACGGGGCGCGTGTAGGTTGAAGTCTTTGTTTGCGCATTGTAATAGTAAGAGTGGCCTGGGTTCGTTAGTTACTGCTTAAGCTTCCAGGTGTATTGGGTACAGGCCTGTAGGTGCTTTATGTTCGGTCCATCCAGATGGCAGGGGCGGAGCCGATTGAGCCGGAGGCGGCGGCTTCGGTGGTAGAGAAGCCATAATCTAGAGACAGGAGACTGGAGGCGAATGATGGTGATGTGAGAGAGCGCAAGGTTGTAAAGAATTCGCTTGGCGTGCATCTATTTGAGCCGCGACTCCACTAACTACTTGCTTGCTTGTACCTCCACCACCACCCGCATCACCTCCGCCATCCTCATTTCCATCACCATCCTTTCCATCCAACCGTACGTTGCTGAATCCATCCGACCATGTCCCGCCGTTACGATTCAAGAGTGCGTATCCTCCCACGTCCATCTGGTTGGGGTTGGGGTACTGGAATGTAATTGACACCCTCCCCCGGGAAACTCGAACTAGACTACCATCTTCTCCCCCGAGGGACGTCTCTACCAAGTCGAATACGCGCTCGAAGCCATCTCACATGCCGGAACCGCACTGGGTGTGTTGGCAAAGGATGGAATTGTCCTTGCGGCGGAGAGGAAGGTGACTAGCAAATTGCTGGAGCAGGACACGAGCGCTGAGAAGCTGTACATCCTCAACGAGTAGGTTTTCCATCCGCCTTGCTGAATCTCTGGTACATACTAGAGCTTGTGCTGATGTGGTCCCGTGGTGTCTAGTAATATGATCTGCGCTGTTGCTGGAATGACAGCCGATGCAAACATCCTCATCAACTATGCTCGGCAGGCGGCACAGAACTATCTCTTGACGTATAACGAAGATATCCCATGTGAACAGCTGGTACGGAGACTATGTGATTTGAAGCAGGGATACACTCAACACGGAGGTTCGTATCTGTTCCCCCACCTCCAGCCGCCGCGGAGGCTAACACATGTGCTACACAGGTCTCCGTCCCTTCGGTGTCTCCTTCATCTATGCTGGTTACGATGCGCAACGCCAGTTCCAGCTCTACCAGTCCAACCCTTCAGGCAACTACGGCGGATGGAAAGCAACCTCTGTCGGTGCCAACAACGCATCCGCACAGAGCTTATTGAAGCAGGACTATAAGGAGGACTGCGACTTGAAGGAGGCCTGTGCGATTGCCGTCAAGGTGCTGAGCAAGACTATGGACAGCACCATGCTCAGCAGCGAGAAGAGTATGGCCCCGGATCCGATATGCGGATTATCACAATTGCTAACTGCGGGTTCAGTTGAGTTTGCTACGGTGGGAAAAGATGCTGAAGGAAAAGTATATCATCATCTGTGGAGCGGAGAAGAGATTATGTCGCTGTTGAAAGAACATGGACTTGCGAAGGATGCTGAAGAGGAGTCGTAGAGCATTTACGAGCCTGCCTACAATACCTTAATGTCTTCGAGCGGTCATAGAGCACATAAATGGGTACCTCAATGATTGAACCCGCGTTTCTTTGCAACATGATACGTATTCTAGGTAGGAACATTCTGAGCTCGATAGTAGACCTTAGACCGAAAAGCAACAACTCCAAGTCAAAGTAAACACCAAGTACACCAATATCCTATCCCAAATCCCATCCCAAATCCCATAAAGCAAACCCTACAACCTACCCCGTAACCCCCTTCCCCAACCTCTCATAAAACCTCCTCAGCATCAACACCCTACCCCTCGGCGGATCCCACCTAACACACCTCCCACTCCCCCACCTCGTCTCCTTCCTCCTCTTCTTAAACCCTTCATACCGTCTCGCTAGCTCCCTAACCCTCACCCCCCTCTCCTCCCCATCAGGCCGAACCCACTCCCACCCCTCCCGCCTAGCAACCTCTTCAATACCCACCCTCCCCACAAGTCCCCGAACCACATCCTTCACTCTCTCCCTCTCCAACCTCTGCACACTCCCCACGAGCGCAGGCGCAACACCTCCAGCGGGTATGACACCACGCTCAACAAGCGCCGGCAACGACGGCCGAGAACTCAGTTTCCTTTTCAAGTTGTTTTTTGCAAGGCTCCGGGAGAGCGCGCGCTGTGTTGCCTGGCGGGGGGTTAGGAATAGGGGGGCAGGTGGAGGCGTGCGAGGCCACTGGAGGAGGTGGGAGAGGGTTGCTTTTGCGGATTGCAGACGGTGGCGGTGGAGAAGGGGGTCCGTGGCGGTTGTACGGAGGTGGTGCGAGGTCTGGAGTGTTAGTGGAGCATGGGAAGGAGGGGAGGAACATACCTTGGAAAGGGCGTAGAGGTCCGGGATGTCGAGGTTGTGCAGGATTGAGAGGAGTATTTCGTCGGGGAAGGTTAGGAGATGCGGGGAGGATGTTGTGGTGGTGGACATGGTGAGGTGCTGCTATGGGCGCGGGGAGGAGTTGTTACTATGGTCAAGGGGAGGTGGGTTTTAGAGCGAGCGGTTGCTGGGCAGGAAGCTCGAGTGATACAGGTTGGTGCGAGTGACGCAGATCATGGCGAGTGACGCTGCTGACGACGAGTGACGACAGCCGGTGGTGTTCGCCGAGGCATCACCTCCGAAACCCGGTCTTTCCTTCTCCTTGGGTAATTACCTACTTAGGTAAGTACTTACTTAAGTACCTTTATTCATTTGAAGGCATGTTGCATAATGTTTCGTCTTCTGTTTTGGCTGAAGGTCACGTGTCTGTGGCTATCTTCATTCAGGCACTTTCGTCCCACACACCTGCTCTCCTTTCTTCTATAGGCAAGAGCAAAATCCTGCGGTCCACAATATACGTCTCAGGATACCGAACAGATTGGCTCCGGTGAGTTTTCTGCACTATAACTTCATTGTATCAGTCCCCGGAACCTCAGCCCAGCCTCAAGAAGAAGTGGACCCACCCAGCGACAGAAATACTGGGATGACAGAAATGGAAATAGCAACGACGAATACGAGGAGTTGGAAACAAGCCGCGTATCATCTCGGACGAAGCCTCATTCCTCACGTGCACGCTCTGAATCATAGGATCTCACCCACAAATTCCAGGACAGCTCAAAATATCCAATGGCATACGTGGTCTCAAGTCTCGCCCGAGCCATCTTTGGTGCTATCCCGGGATCCCTAGGTTGGACCTTGTGATATCACTGGCCGAACACTTTACAGTTAGGAGGTATGACTAAGTCTAAGTCTTGGTACTCTAGGATGTTATTGCAGAAGGCAGAAGCATGAAGGGAAGCTAGTGTCATTCGTGAGGCCGTGTCAGCGTATGGTGTCGACTGAAGACGACATTAGGTCCCCTGCAAAGAAGCTCTTCCTTTACCATTGGAGGGGGATTCTCTCGGTATGTTCCTAGCAATTCTTTCTTGAGGCCCAGTCCTGATCCACGCAGGGACTACATCCGTTCCGACAGGCTCTCGGCTCGACTACATCTATAAGCGTAGTCTGAGTCTCAGATCACCGGGTCATAGGATAGGCCCATTTACGACTATTCCAACCTACGATACTAGTTGTCGACTGCGGCACGCCAGAAACAACAAGCACTCACTCGGATATACACTGTCCGCAGCAGCATTAGGGTATTAACTCCGCCGGACGTGTCATTTTGGAGTGGACTTCCTCATGAGGCGGACATATATTTAGATTCAAAAGAGTCGACAGAGGCCATGGCACATGAGTTTACATTGGCCGAACCTCGCCCAGAAACGGCGATGGTACTGAGGCCTTGGTCGTTGGTATATGAAAAGGGGTGGTATGTTTTTCAGCGAGTGCTCCATAGTGCCCAATATTAATGCTATGATCCGAAAGTGCTAGCAAGTTTCTCAACAGCTATTCCGTCTAAGATTCCGCTCTTCATCCGGTTTGTTTACTATCGATTACGCAGATTCCAAAGGTTTGTTTATTCACATGGCCACCCCCGGTTCCAACCTGCCTCTTTTTCTTGCCAAGCGCGGAGCACAGAAATTTGACGTGACTTCGGCAGTCGAGTAAGATTAACCCGGAAGGTACCTACAGCTGGTGGAAAGGCGGCGGGTTGCCACTACTTAACCTTGGCAAATGGGAGGATAGTAAGATATGATGGGGGAGGGCACATCTCGGATTTACTCTTTTTCATTACGTATTTTGGTAGTATTCTCGAGTTAGTTTCACGTTTACTGTTGTGTTGCTCATGGTGATAGTAATATGGAATTACGCTTGGGGTGGCCCAGTTCCAGAGTGCGGGTGGTGAAGGTAGCGGCAGATAGCTGTGTTGCTGTGTCCCTAGTCTCGTACCGCTAGCAGCTGTCTGAGACTACTATGTCCCGAATACATATCCCACCAGATCTGCCCTATCCATAGATTTCTAGTCGTTCCGAACGTCAGCTCAGAGTGATGGCTTGTGAGCTCTACTAGATATAACAAGTTCGGAATTTTTGAAACAGTACTACAACTGTATGACAGACTACACTTCCTGAAAAAAATTAACAATGCAACTGGTAACTTGAAGCCCGAATTGACTAACAAACTCGAGCCACTCTCGGCGTTCACTCAGCAATGCTCATGAGTCACAAAAACCCTTATACGTCATTAGAAGATGCTATCCAAAGTTCTCACCACCCGCAAGACTTCCAGCCAAAAAATACGGCACGCTTATGCATACGAACCAGCCCACGATCGGGCTTCACATTTTTGGCCGCATTGTTCCGGTGCTTCGGGATTTAAAGTATCAACAACCTCCGTTGGTGCCGACATGGGAACTTGCTCAGGTTACACGGCCCCAATTTAGCTCCCGCTGTCAGTTACACACAGTAGATCACTCGTGTTCGACTTCAAACCAATGGGTTGTAATGTCCCTTAGTGGAAGGTGGGGATGAAGGTAGCGGCGGGAAGGACGAAAGGGATGGAGGGGGGAAGAAGGAAGGGAGGGACGAGGAAGCGGGCTCGAAATACTCTGGAACCCCGAATACCCCCGCGAGCGCCCAGTCAGCCAGATCCGTGAGCATCCATCCAGTCAGGAATGGGTGATACCCCTTCAGACCCCACAAGAAGCTCTCGATCTAGTGCAGAAGGCAGGTGCAATAACAAAGACTGAAAAAAGGATCCACAGCAAATGGCAAGAAGGATCAGGTCAGTGAGAAGACCCTAACCCTAATGAGACATCCCCAAAGGTACACCACGAGTACATAGTATCGTGGGGAAATCAATACTTGCTAATGCCCTCGTTTTAGATATTGATCTTTTTGTTAACATGATACCTTTTGATCCAGCCATACCGGCAAAACGGTTGCACGTACTGGCTTCTGGAACGGTTCTGTTGGTGTTACAATGCAGGTTTCAACAGCTCAAAGAATGGGAATTAGGGTTGTAGAACGAGGCCCAAACTAGGCGTCGTAGCTAGTAGTTACCTTTAGAACAGCGAGCTTACGCGGGAATTTTAAGGATTTAATCGCCTTTAGAGACGTTCAATACTCGATGAGAACTTCCGTCGTGGCATACGAAGTTTCCGATCAAGTACACCATGCACTGTATCAAAGAATTGTTGGTACTTTCAAACATGTTTTGGGACTCTTCCGCTCAGAAATGTACTGCTTAAGAGTTATAACATGTAATAAATGAATACATTAAATGACGGTAGCGTTGGATTAATAACCTTGTTACTCGGTACATGTCTACTGAAACTAACTCGGTGTTTGATAAACCCCACGCCCCGCACGATTCCATACAACCGCTCCATGGTCCAGAAGAATCTTGGCCATAAACATCCGATTACTGCGGATAGCTAGTGTCAATGGAGCGAAACAGTCTCTACTTCTGATATTAACGTCTGCGCCGTGACGCAGGAGCATGATGAGTGTATACTCGAACTGCAAGCCTCGATTTTTCGATGCTGCAACATAGTGCAGCGCCGTCTCACCATTTCTATTGGCGGCGTTGGCATTAGCGCCTTCTTTGAGAAATTGTAAGACCACAGCTCTCCGTCCATTACCAGCGACTAGCATCAGTGCCGTTTGTCCATGCTTATCTCCAACGTCAATATCCTGCACACCGTGCGCAAGAATGGATGCCACCACCTGGTTGCACGTACGGGCTGTTCCAAACGCTCCCCAGTGCAGTGCGTTGCGCTTATAATATTTATCGGCGTGGGATACATCCGCGCCTCTGTCAAGAAGCTTGTGGACAATGACAGGATATTCCCATCTCGCCGCCCACATTAGTGGCGTGTATCCCAATATATCCTGAATGTCTACGACAGCCATGTGCTCCAGTAGCAACTCGGCTATCTGACTGCAAAAGAATTTGTTGTAATCGAACTTGTAATCACATTCCAGTACGCAGTGCAGGGCGGTCTGGCCAGACACACCCTTGACCACATTAGCGTCAGCGCCACTTTAGAGAAGGAGTTTGAGGATATCCGTTAAGATGTCCTCGCGTTGACTGGTGGCATACACTATAGCATGCAGTACTGAGCCTCCAACAGAATCTGTCGCATTGAGGTCTACTCCACTGTCGAGAAGTAGCCGGACTATTGATAATCGGGCGCCTTCTAAGTCCTGGTAGATCTTAACCGCAAGGATGAGAAGCGTGGTGTAATCAAGACTGATCCACTCGACCCTACTATTAACGTCGAGTCCATATTCGATGCATCGTTTCAGCGTTGACGCCAAGCCGACCAATACACATCCCCGAGAGAGGAAGCTCTGCAAAAGGACCCTCCGAGTTGCATTTTAAGGGGGTGGCAATAACTAGTTTGTAGAGCGTTGGGTTGTGGAGGTGATGGAATTGGCGACTGGTGCGTAGAAGGGAGTTTCGGTCGCAGTTGGCTGTGATATTATCGAAAATGATGTGATGGATCTCGTTAGGAAAGGAGATAAATGTCGATTTAGGCATTATGATCTTCTGGTAACTACTTGCTGACTTCGGATATGGCAGACGACTGTGCCTGGGAAGGGACGAGAGAATAAGAGAGAGGATAGAAGGATATAGTGGTGGTGATAGTTGTGAGAGTAATGACTGTAAGAGGAACAACGTAAGCTCCATCAGCTATCTGAGTATAAGGTATGGTGGATATGTGGAGAGGGAGTAAACCTAGTTTCCTAGAGTAATATTTGAGTCTTGGGGAGCAGGAGGTGAAAAGCACGATCTCAAGATTTTGAGATGGAAGTGCGATGACAGAGGAACGAAGTAAGAGTATAAAGAAATAGAAGGTACGTGGAACTCGAGACCTTTAGAGTGTGGAGTAAGCCAGTCTCGAACGTAGTACTCTTGCCTGGCAGACACTAACCTTACCTAAAGTACATGTATTGCATGCAAAGTAACAGTTACTATTCCTCCAACGCAAACTCGACGTGCCGACCTCAAGGCAACTTGGGTCCAAATTGCGGAAGCTTGAGATTGTAGGGTTTTGGCCCGTGCGTACGGCTTTTAGTGGGGTTAGTTACACATTGGCGTGTGGGGTTATATTCCTCTGCAGTTCAATACAACTTCCGCAATTGCAACGGGCTGCTCTCGTGCCCAGACTTTTTCGCCGAGCGAGGCGAAAAGTGAGCCCGGAAAGTCTGGTATACGAGAACAGTAACGGCCTTCTCCCGAGACCTCAGACAGAAAGGGAAGAAATGCTGCCCCAGCACAACCCCGAGAGTCTCGATTAAGGTTAATCAAGAAAGTCCCGGGCTTCTCGAACCCGTCTCTACCAGAGATTCCATAGACCGATAACTATCTAGAATCACTACCGCCTTTCCCTCCTCAATGTGGAAGGCTTGCCAAATTTCATGCCTTTCAAAAACTTCTCATGTTGCTTTCGAGGACCCTCTCATCAATAGCTGGTGATCTTGTAAGTGCTTCCAGACCTGACATGTCGTTACTGGCGCGATGATCGACGCAGGGATAAATAGTTACAGTGGTAGACACGATCATTGGCTCGCACAACGTCAATTGATGATATAGATAATCACTCGCTAGCCCTCGATCGAGGCAAGTGGTCTGTGTGCGGCTTCATATGGGTAATCTCGCTTGATTTCTTCGGTCTGTGGAGGGTCTGCTCCTGTCTTGGTCTCAGAGTAGTATGCTGTGATTCGACGAAAGTGCTTTCCCGTGAAGGTTAGTTTTGGATCGTGGCTATATCCAAGCTGGAGAGAAAAGTCTTGACAGAAGCATGTCTGTGCCAATTCTGCGTCGCAGAAGTGGAGTATCGGATAGGCGTTGCAACACTATCCGGGCACGGAGCCGGGCCACAGTATTGAGGTACATTGAACGGTTCTTCGTGGTGTGATTTAAAGTATCTTCCATCTGTGGAAGGCTGTGCACTAGTAGTGCTTCTTAATGCTAAAATGAAAGGAAGCAAACAACCGGGTCTTTTTGAGCCGTCCTCTGGCACTGGGACTTTTGGCATCCGGCCAGCTGTAGAAGCCCAACTGGCACCATGGTTCACCCCGATTGTACTCTCAGTCTGCCTTATCCTTTCCGATCGGCGTTATCTTTAACCATAAATCTTAACATACGACCTAATTTTAATGGCAACCATTGCAAATAGTAGGTATTCCATCCAAACACCTTGATAAGAATATGACTAGCAATATTTCAACTTATTAAGCCAGAATAGGGTATTAAAACCGCTCCAAGAAGAGTAACAAACCATGTATGTAGCGGTACCGCCACATCTCGTCTCTCAAACGCCAAATAAATGCAAACTGCCATAGCCACCCTATCGAGAATCTACAATACCGAGACACCATCCGTCTGAGACACCACGAGCAACTCAGAATCACACCCATCAACCAGCCAGCCTTAAATCCTATCCCACCAATCCGCCAGTTCTATGTCCGCATCTATCAAATTCCCCCGAATGTCAAGGGCCCTTTCCCTCAGGTCTGCCTCGCTTCGGTACTTAAAGAAAGCCGTCCAATGATTCTTAATACGCTTGAATCTGTCCGAACCAGTAAAATTTTCCAACCCAAGGATCAGACACTCGGTCTCCTTGTCACCCCAGGGGCGGTCTTCAAGAACGTCCGGATTTTCCTTGGAGTAGCTAACACGGGCGCTGGGTCGTGGGCGTCGGCCGCGTTCGCCGAAGCCTTCAATAGTTACCACCTCGGCGTTTCCGACGCTGGGGCGGCGGCCATCGTTTTCAGAGGGGAGATCAGCGGCCCAATCATCGTAGTCATTGGAAGAGGCTCGCCGATGCCGGCTGGAGGTCGAAGTTTTGCCGGTAGACATGGTATTTCTAGCGGATGATGAGGCGGAACGGTACTTCTTCTCGCGTTGCTGCTCTTCACGTTCTATCACAGCGATTCGTCGGTCTAGCTGGTCAGAAATCATCTTGTTCCGCTTCTCCGCAATTTCCATCCTTCTTCGTTCTTTTCCTTCCTTGCTGGTCAACCATGAATTGAGGCCCTTATATCCCACTCGCTTAAAAGCTAATCGGATGGCGTCTGCACACTTTCTGTGGTTGGAGGCTCTTATGGCGTGTCGTCTGGCAAGGCGTCGATGATCTGCCTCTATTTGGGCGTCGCTTTGCTGGAGTTCTCGAAGCTGCCCCAGAACCTTGTCAAGCTGCGGGAACAAAATGGCTTCATCGTCCTCGTCGAATCCGCCCTCGAGGAAGGTGTTAGCGATGTCGTCGAGGATGTAGAAGTAACCCTTGTTTTCGTCTTCGTCGTCTTGGCAGCATTGCAGCTTCGCAAGTTTACTCTGGAAATTTGAGAGGTCATTGACTTTTTTTCTGTATGCTTGAGCACCCTTGGTGGAGGCGAGAAGCTTTTGATAAAGGAAAGGAAGGGGCTGAGGGAGATTGACGAAATCGTCGCCGAAGTCGGATGCACCTTCTTCCTGAAGCTCCTCGTGGAACTGTGCTGCGGCGGCGTAACTCTCGTGAGAGTGTGCAATTGACGGTGCACGCCTCCCGGATCGGCGTTTATTATTAGCTGGTGGTACGTATTCATCTCCGCTATCTGCTATTTCATCCCCTTGGCCCGTCGCGGTGGATACCTTCCGCGCGAGTTTGGGACTAGCGGCAGGTAGTTGGGCTGGCTCAGGAGTAGGAGTCGGTGGCTCGAGAACTCTACTCACTCCGTTTTCGTCTTCGCCCTCGTCTTCGCCCTCGTCTTCGCCCTCGTCTTCGTCCTCACCCCCGCTCCTACCCTTGTATTCGGTATCTTCACCGTCACCATTGGGCAGGGTTGGAGGCCCCGTCGGCAAACGTGGTTCGTCCCGTTCTTTATCCTCCTCTTGTTCTTCCTGATCCTGTTTCCCCTCTTCCTCCTCCTCCTCCTCCTCCTCATTTGATTCCAGGCCACCCTTACCCATCGCATCATTATTCACAATATCTTGATTTGCTTCGGATTCCCTCTCTGGTTGCGTGGGTGCCTTCGCCGCACTAGCTTTGGCTTTCTTTTCTACCATGGGCGGGTTGTTGATGGAGCTTTTCCTCGCATCAAAGACATTCTTCGGCCTCGGTGTAGTGGAAGTGGCCATGGCGAGAATACTATCCATGTCCCGCTCATCTTTGGAGACTTTGACCTTGTTGCGGGCGCGCATATTCTTTCTAGTCCTTCGTTGCGGAGGCTCAGAGTTGCTTTTCCCTTCCTCGTGCTCTGGTTCGTGATGTTGAGTTTTCAGCTTTTCCAGCTCCTCCTCGGAAACCGAACGGCCATTCGTATTGTGTGCGATATCTTCAGGTATTGGTTTCGGAAAAAGTTGTATGACTTCCTGGGTTTCGACAGCCGGTAATGCAGGCAATTTTGCCTCCCTATTCTTAGGTGGGCGCCCTCGTCCCTTCTTCGATTTTGGCTCCACTTGCGCTTTTGCTTGTGTCCCTGACTTGGATCGTGATTTCGGTTTACGTTGTGCTTTTGGCCTCGGCTCCTGATCGTCATCACCTGGGAAGTTGTAGAGTTCGGCACCGACTAGTTTTCTCCGGGGCATCCTCCGAGGAGGTGATACGTTGTTAAAGCTGGGTCGACGAGCCGGTATCGCTGGAGCTTCCTGCACCCCTTTCTGCTTCTTGGCTGGATTGTGGAGGTCGCTAGAGTCGGCATATTCCCCCGATGGTCTCATTCGCTTTTCACCACGTGCTGTGGAGATAAGAGAACCTGCGTGATCACCGCCATTGGCAGGGAGAGTTTCCGGCGGGGGGGTCTCGCCGGCTGTTTGGAAAGGAGTGTCGTCACCATCGGACCCTGCAGTGGTGGTCCGTGTGATACGGCGCGACTCACTTGGGGCTTTCGTCGCGGCTCGTTTTAGAGGCATTGGAAGGCAAAAGGGGGCTGGTGTTGTCGACGGACGGTGGCGATGGAGTTGAAGCTGAGACGGAGGTTGTTGTTGCAGGAACAGGGGTTACCGTTGTTGCCAAGAGTTCGCCTTAGTACCAGAGCAGTTAGGATAGATCGAGTGCTGGTACTCATCCCCGCAGACGTCATCTGTCACCGCCTATGTCCACTATTTCCTAACTCCCAAACTATCCCCCCGCAGTCATCAACAACTATGACTCCTCCTATACCCCCAGCTCTTCAACCCATCTCGGTATCAGGGGTTACCTTCTCACGACCAGCAAAAAGAATCCATACTCATCAGGATTTGCCTCTGTTCCACAACTCCCCAGCATATTCCCTCATAACAGCCTTTATCGTTCATCTTAACTCCTCCATATCTCCACTCGATGCCACCACAAATAAGCTCAACTCACCAGAAGACTACATTACATCCTCGCCTTCAATTACCATCTCTCACGAAGTTGAAGGAATCACAAGGCTCGTAAACAGCCTTTCAGATTTGGTCGAATCGGCACCTCCGGATCAGGGTCCACGCCGTTTCGGTAATGTTGCATTTCGCAAATGGCTGCAGTTAGCTGGAACGCATGTAGGCGAATCGACAGTGGTTGACGAATATCTTCCCAATTCGGTCCTTCCAGCAAAGGAGGAGCTTTTGCATTACTTGACACAGTCTTTTGGCTCTGGAGAAAGGCTGGACTACGGCACCGGACATGAACTCTCTTTTGCTGCCTTTATATGCGGAATCTGGGTCTTGGGCGGTTTCCAGCCTGGTAGAGATGAAAAAGCCCTTGTTTTCCGTACCTTTGATGCATATTTTAAACTCGTACGGAAACTGGTTACTACTTATTCGCTTGAACCGGCTGGAAGCCACGGCGTATGGGGACTCGATGATCATGTTTTTCTACCTTACATCTTTGGAAGCGCTCAGTTGACGACATTTCGACCGACGAGCGAGACCAAGACAGCGGAGTCTAATGCGAAGGCGGAAGAAGCGAACCTACCAAAGCCAGCGGATGTGGTTAAGCTGGATATAGTCAATCGCGAGCGAACTCGGAATCTATATTTTGATGCTGTTGGGTTTGTGTATGATGTTAAGAAGGGCCCATTCTGGGAGCACTCGCCGATACTATACGATATCTCAGGTGTGCAGAAGGGCTGGGGAAAGATTAACGAAGTAAGTTCCCCTCTTTGCGGTATGTCATAAGCTAACAGGATATTAGGGGATGCTCAAAATGTACGACAAAGAAGTACTCGGCAAGCTTCCAGTTGTACAACACTTCCCTTTTGGAGCAATATTCCGATGGTCCGCCTCAGAAACCCTCGAACAACTCGCGGCATCGAAAAAGCCTGAGGCATCAGAGTTCCCCCCTCCTCCAATGGAAACTATCCGCGCACCATGGGCCGCACCACGGCCAGCAACCCATTCTACATCCGCCGGAACGGCATCAAATCCATTCCCGCCTTCCCAGTTCGAAAGCGCAGCTACAACAGCGCCCTGGGCTAACCCAACCTCTCCCGGTTCACAACCTATTATCACCCGCGCCCCATGGGCGGTAAAGCCGCCTACGTCGGGCGCTCCGCCTGCACCGTTTGATGGCGCAGATACAAGAGCCCCTTGGGTTACTGCTCCACTATCTCCACAACTGCGTTCTCCTACAGGCATAAGCCTCACTCAAGGGATTGGCTCATCGCCGGCGGGAGATACACGGCTACCGTGGGAAACAGGGAAAGAGCAAAAAGAGGAGGATAAAGAAGTGGATGGTGCGAATATTAGGACGGAGGCTCATCTGGGCCCCAAGAGAACAAGCAGTCCGGATTCAGCGTTGGCACTTGCTGGCGGGTCACCGGCAAGGGGGGGAAGAGATGACAGGAGGGGGAGTATCGGGACTGGCAGCGTTAGAGTCGCCGAGACAGGGGATTTGAGTGGGAGGCGAGCTTCGAGGACTGGATGATGGATGGTACTCTCAACAACTTGTTGGGTGGTCGTAAGTGATATCTATGATAAAGAAATTATCGCGGGCCTAGGTGCTCCGTTTTCTTCCTGGTCAGTGCCGTTTTTGTTTTTCTTTATTTTCGCTATTACGGGGATCTTCCCGGCAGCTTTTTTGCGACAATCTACCTGCGGTGCTCCCTGATCAACGCAATCCGGGTGTCATTTCTTTCTTTGGCTCGATCGACGATTATCAGCGTGCATCAATAACGTTCCTGTATGTGACGTTGCGAAGAGCTCCTGATAAGCGGAAGGCAGATGCTTGATAATCTAATGCATCTAAGATTGTAACTCGACGGTAGGAGTGAGGATTAGTGACGTTGGCACATGTAAACAGAGCAACAAACAGAGAGAGCGGATGGAACAATGGAAGAAAGACAATTCAATCCAACTGCACACTTATCTAGTTGATCTAAGATTTACACAGTGCCCCACTACTTTGTAGAAGCTTCTAAAGTTGTTAGGTTTAGCAAGCCTGCTATAAGTTCTCTCTCGCCGTTTAGTCGCTTAAGCTTTTGCTAGTGGAAAAGGCTTGTAAAATGGGGATTAATCCCAGGAATACTAACATGATTTCCTCAAACCACCAAGCCCAATAAAGTAGCTACCACGACCGGCTCACGATGTTTTTATGATGGGCATGGGACGAGGTGTCCTGGGATGCCGTCTCCCAAGATAAGATACATAGCTCGGGACCACTCTCCTGGGTTTCGAGATTTCATAACTTGGGGAAACAGTGTTAAAAGGACTGATTACTGGATAAAGTTATCACTGCCGTTATTTTTAAGAACTAGATGGAGCTTTGTGGTGTTGAGATGTGGTCGAAGTTGTTGAATACTGTTGGAAGTGATGGTCCAGACAGCAACCACCCAAATCTAATTGTAGGTAAAGTTGCACTCGCTGAGAGGCTAGATCGCGGGTACACTACTCTATATGCTGGTTATCCTTACCTCTCAGACAGACGGGTATCTAATTAAGCACGTACTTTCTACAAATATGCTGTCCGCGGGCGCTAGAGTCTCAAGATCTCTGACGAGACAACATAGCATGGCGGTATCGTCTCATAGCAGCGATACTGGCAGCTGGATTGAATCTCTTATTGTGGGTGTGTCAAATTCAGAGCTGATCCTGAGATATCAGCAGATCGGAGCGACCAGTCATGCGACTGCCAGCTCATGCCTCTACTCTCTATTGGGGTTGCCCTTGCCCCATCCCATCTCTAGTTCATCTTTAAGGAGATATAAAAGCAGCTGTGACACATGTCAACGAGGCAACACAGAACGTACCGTTTTCTGTTAATCCGATACCTAGCAATAAATTTAATAGCCAGTTATTAGCGCCCATATCACCATGTATCTTCCTAATTCACCTTCGATTTCCCCCATTCTCGTAGATACCAACAACATCCTAGAAGACATTGTTAATAAGGCTGAGCTTCATTGAAAATTCCCACGTCGTATTTGGTGACTTGGATGAAATTTTCTTCTAGATGGTTTGAAAGTCGACTTTATTATTAGTCGGGTTTGAAACGAAGCCAAGACGTGTGAACAGGAATACCTTTATTTCGTCTTTATTGCATAAAAACCGGGGACTTATAAACCCGGATGTTAGTCCTCACATCAGGGTTAAGGTATCTGGGTACAGTAGTAAAAGTAAAGACTGCGACTGAGCACTAATTATGATGATTCTGTTGCTCCACTGCACGCTCTATTACTGTACTCTTTCTTTTAGACATTCAGGAGGCGCATTTCCCCTCTCTTCATCACTGACGTCAGGTTACATGTGTGGGTAGTACAATTAAACTGACTGGACGGTTCTAGGTGATCCAATGAATAAGAACTCATGCCTAGCGTAACTGGCAGTGCATGGTGCTATAAACACCAAGGTTCGAAACCTCTGGAGCTCACTCTTTTGCTCTCTTTTGATTTGCCGGTCTTACGATGTTCTTGATAGTTCCCTGCTATGTGTGGTTGCCTGCCAGGAGTGGGGGTGTACCATTATTTTTCCTGGGTCCTTGTAGAGCACGCCTATTGTATGTAGTAGTATAATGGTGTACGCCCGAAATGTGACACCATAACCTGCGCTCGAAAACCAGCCGTTTTCGAGGAGCGAGCTTTTGAGCGACGAGAAAATCCGGGAATGAGAGTAACTATAACTGTCATACACATTTAAGCGATCGTTTAGGATTTTGGAAACGGTCTGGAAGCTATTTTGACCGCTGTAGTCTAAGCGAAATTCGTACGATCGTCTTAAAAAGCCCCCATGTTTCCCTATGTAGCATGCCGGATTCGTACCGCATCCTCCTTAGGCTTTATGAATCGTTGATGAAACTCCTACTTGGGTGAGGTTGTTGCTGTAAATACGGCACGATTGAGCAGGAACCAAGTCAGGATGGACAAGGATGAACGATGGACAGGATGATGTTAACGTTTTCCATTTGCGCTATGATCTAAACTGTTATCGTGTGCTGGATGATGAGCAAATTTTTGGTGGTCGCTTAATTAAAAGCACATGTAAGCTTTAATGCAGACCTACTTAAAATATGTGAGTTTGCAAAGGGTCTAAGTAGTCTGTCAGCCGGTTGACAGACTAGGTCTAAGTGGAACCATATGAATTTAACAAGGTTATCGCGGCTCGTCGCGTCTGTCACGCTGGAGTTTTGTTCACGTCTCTTCCCTTTGTTTTTATGGCATGTGTGTATTGGTTCGTTCCCCAGAATTTCTTGGTCAGGCTTCTTTGGCTTCCCCCTCATCTTTGTGTCCAGATGGCATTCTCTAGCGTTCGTTCCTGACTTTTTTGTCAGCCAATCCTACCACTTTTGCGAATTTGCTCGGGCGCTAAAGAAGGGCTTGCAACGGAGTAGGCATGGTTGAGACTGCCATACCGTTTCGTCTTGACACAGAGTTGCAGTGAGAGCGGCTATTGTGGCTTCTCACTCAGCAACCTTCCATAACATCGCGAAGTTCTATCTAGACAATAGCGGTAGCTTGGTCTAGAAGTTGGTAGCTCATGAACTCTTGGGGACTGGCATGGCACTAAGGAAATGTGATTCTGAGATATCTCATCTTACGGGGGGGGCTCGGACAAAGTGTTCTGGAAGCTATGGTGGGAACACCTCATCCGGGCCTCCGTACTCATCCCATTCATCACAAATCCATCTCAACCCACGGGTAGCTAATCTATGATTTCATTCCATGCGACATGGATGCTGGTAGGTAGTAGCAGCACTATAGAACTGTTTAATATCAATCAAATCAGTTCATAAATGTTTCGTCTGTATACTCTAGGTTGGTTTCACGGGTGGGTACTGTGGCGCTTTGCTACTTGTGTACAATAGAATAATTGTCTATTTATTATTCACTTTAAAAAGGATGAGAGATGCTTGAGTTCTTATCATCGGACATATGAGGAGAAATGAGGGGCGAAGCTTTTGAGTCGTAAAGTTTGGAGAACTAGCCACACAGTTCAAGGAGCAGCATAGTAGAGCGAAGTAGTTTTTATTCTCCTTGTGGATTTTGGCAGCAGACTTGCCACCTGGTGCTCGTTTATCTATTATGGGATTGATACTCATATTCGGCGTTACCTGGTGGAGCTGGTGACAAGCTTTGAGTGCATCCATCCACTCCCGAGGTCGTGAGCATTGGGCAAGAAACACGCTTGGTTGTTTTGATCTGTTGATATCTCGGGATTTGCTTTGAATGACACTTCCACGATAAGAGAGATTCAATGCAGTGTGTATCGCTGCTGCATGTTCAACTCGAGTGCGTTTTTTTAGTGCGTACATGACGCCAGTGCTAAAGAGTATCGCGAGTTGAAGTACCTATGCCCTAGCTTCCAGTTGTAGTTCCTATTGTCGCTCGAGTCGGAGGGAATCCTTAAGGACAGAAGGGGAGGAATAGATTGCAGTCGAGACTCGAGAGCTTAAGAGAGAAGACAAGGCGTTTGACATTGCACACGCGTTGTTTTGGCCGACAGCCGCTGCACACCAATCATGTCGTGGCGTACAGGGATTGTTCGCTTGAGAGTGTATCAGTCTGTCGACATTTTCCCCCTGACTGGACTGCGACTCGAATGAACATCTCCACTCCTTGTCCTCCAGCGTGTCGTCTCCCAGTCCATCTACTCATCTCCGTCCACATCTGAAGGGGTTCCCTCTTACACGTTCTCTATTTATCACAACCAGACCAACACACACCCCCCCGGGTAATTGTGTGCTTCTTTGTCCCTTCTTCGCATCGCGGTTTGGAAACGAGTTTAAACAGCTCAAATCCTCACCAGCTGTTGCAACAAAGCACAAAGACGTCCGTATTGTTGTTCTTGGGTGGTGAGTTACGCATCCAATCATTATCCTGTACAGCTTTTGCTACACCCTCACTCCTCATAATTCGATTTATTACCTATCACCCCTCAGTGCGACATCGGCATTTTGCTTGTCGACGTGGTTCGAACGAACAGGCTTCCTAACTGACCATTCAATATTCTTGCTGCAGCATCGATAATCCCTCGTACCTTATAGAAGCCTCGTTCACCCTATCCTTTGACACAATCATCTTCATTCCCTAATTCTCCCGACACCTTCTCTGCCGCGATGGAGGAAGCTCAACGACCGCCGAGCTCTTTTGCCTCCCCAGCGAGGGCGAACCGAGATGCGATCAAGGAAATACAAGGTCCGAAGAAGCCCACTGTGAGTGGTGTCGCCAGGCGTGGTACGGGACTGTCGTCGGCATCCCGGCCATTTGCAGCTTCTTCGACTACTACTTCTGCTCCTGGTCGCACTGGTACCGGTGTCTCAGGGTTGCAGAAGCCACCTTCAAGACCAGGGGTTACTGCTGCGCCTATCCGCCCAAAGGTTCCATCGGGAGCTAGCACTGCTGCCTCGAAACCTCCCGCGCCTTCCACCAGCCTAAAGCGTACCCCTACCGCCAGTTCCATATCCTCTTCTCGTACTACTGGGACTCCCGATAAGAAACCCCCTCCGAGTGTTCCAGACCGTCGCAGTTCCTCTATTGCGCCTGCTACCACCGTCGCATCTACGAGGGGGACTACACCGACCGCCACTGCCCCAAACCATCGACCTCGCCCGTCGATTTCCTCTACGACTAGCACTTCAAGCAGGATATCCGGTGGAAATACGTCGTCATCATCTCGACCCGATGTCGTATCCCCTGTCAAATCGACAAGACTCTCTGGCGGCTCTTTTGGTACTGTTTCTAAGAAACCGTTACCTCCCCCTCCTGCCACTTCCGGAAGACCTTCTTTCGGGCCAGCTGCTATTAAGGAGTTGGAGGGCTTGAAGGTCAAGTATGCAGCTGCCCAAGGGGAAATTGCTAACCTCCAGGAAGAATTGAGAGGTGCTAAGGGTGGTGCCAGGGAAGTCATTGCCAATGGACAGAAGCATACTGGAGTTGATGTTGAGGAATTAGAGAAACTTCAGTCGGAGAAGGATAAGGCTAGTGCTGATCTCGAGGCCGCCATGGTGGAATTGGAGGAGAAGGCTAAAGTTATGGTTGATTTGCAAGCAATGGTACGTAACTTAAAATCAAAGGTTTCTGAACGAATATGCTGACTCATGGTAGATTGCTGCACTCAAAGCCGAAAACGAGCAGTCCCAGGAAAAGACCAAAGAACTTTTTACAGCCACCGAAGAGGCAACTGCGAGTGCAAGCAATATTTCCGAGACTCTTGCTCTACAGCATGCGGAACAGATTGAATCCTTACGATCCCAATTCGCCGCAAAAGAGAAAGAACTCTTGGCCAAGATTGCCGAGTTTGAGAAGTCCCTTGACGAGTTAAATGCTTCCCATACCGAACATATTGCGGAGTTGACCGTCGATGCTGAAGAGGTAAAGCTTCTGGTGCTCGAAAAGACCGCAGTGGCTGACGTTTGCTACAGGCTGTGAAGGCTGCGGAATCAAAAGCTTTGACAGAGGGTACTAGCCATGAAAATGCCATTAAGGCACTGACTGATGCACTTGCCGCCGAGAAAGCTGCAGCTGAAGACCTTAAGAAGACTTTGAAAGAAAACGAAGAAAAACATATACAGATCCTCGACGTTCGGCAGAGTGAAGTTGATGGTCTCCAAGGTGTTGTTGGAAGTCTCCAGGATGAAATCCAGAAGTTGTCGGATGAGCAGCAGAAAGACTTCGACGAAAAGGTTGCCAAACTGAAGGAAGAACACGACCTGCAGATGTTGGAAGCCACGGATAAACTGGAAAGGCTGAAGGAGTCTCATCAGGCAGAGTTAGAGAAGGGTTCTGAAGCATTGGCAAATCAGATTACGGAACTTACTGAGTCACTGAAACAGAAGGAGACGGAATACTTAGAAGCGCTAGAGAGCGCAAAAAATGAAGCTGCTGCCCAGGTCAAGGCTATCCAGAAGGCCCGCGATGAGGAAATTGAGAATATCAAGAAGCTACACGAGGAACAACAGCGCTCGTTCGACGAGAAGATTGAAGATCTGAAGTGTGAAGCCGCCGAAAATGCCGATGAGAAGGAAATGGTCTGGGTTCAGAAGCTAGCGGACGTCCAGACTGCGAGTGCCGAGGAAACCAAGGCCTTGACTTCTCAGCTCGAGAGTCTCAAGTCTGATAGTGAGAAACAAACAGAAGAGGTCGAAGCCTTAAGAGCTACTATTGACGCTTTGACTGCTGATATCACGGTACATTCGTTCATTTAATGATTCCTACACAAGTACTAAACATAACCTAGACCAAAGACGATGACATGTCTGAGTTAAGCGCACGGCTGGAAAAGACGTCTGAGGACCTGATCGTAAAAGCGCAGGTTGGTTAAGACTCTATGACATATTTCTTTATCCTAACAAATATTATAGGAAATTGCGTCGCTTAACGAGAAGCATGCTGAAGCTCTTAAATCCCAAGCTGCAACTCACGCGGCTGAGGTTAATAGCTTGACCGCCAGTCTTTCTACTTCAAGCGAAGAGAAGTATGCTGCTCTTAACGCCAAGCACGAAGAGCTTCTTGCGCAGCTCGAATCCGTCCAGAAAGAACACGCCGATGCTATTGGAGTATTACAGACAGAGGTTTCCATGCAAAAGGAAGCAAATGCTGTGTTGGAGGCCAGTTTGGCGGCTGCGCCCAAAACATTGGATATTGAAGCTTTGGAGCACGCCCTCAAAGACATACAGAGTTCAAGCGCTGAAGAAATTGGGAAGCTGACGAAAGAACGTGACGATATGGCGAAAGGGTTTGAGATAGAGAAGCAGAGATTTGCGAAGGAATTGCAGGACACGAAGGATAGAACTGATAGAGAAGTGAAATCCCTCGAGAACGTTTATAACCTCCAAATTGAGGACCTCAAACGAACAGTCTCATCTCAGCGAGAAAAGATTGCGGATCTTGAGAAGAGGTTCTCGGAAGGTGACGCCACAAGTTCCGGTCTAGTGGAGGAACTCAACAAAGAACGGGCTACAAAGGAGGCCATTAACAAGCAACTTGATGCTATGTCTGAGGAGGTCTGGTCTGCCAAATCTGCAAAGGACAGTATGTCAAAGGAACTGGATGCGTTGTCTCAAAGTCTTGTGGCAGTCAAGATTTCGAATGAGAAGGAGATTGCCGAAGTGATTGCTGTGAAGGAATTCCTTCAGAAGCAGATTGAGACTTTGTCTGAAGAGATCGTGGCAATTAAGTCTGAACGTGACAATGCCGCTAGGGCTGCGGCCAAGGAGGTGGAAGTACTTTCGGGGGAGATTGCTGCCCTCAAGGAGTCTAAAGAGGCTACAACTAATAAGCTAATAGTACTGTCGGAGGAACTTGCCACTGCCAAAGCTGATAAGGGAGCTGCGTTGGAGACTGCCAAGACTGAATTGAAAGCCGCCCTTGAAGCCCACAGTTCTTCTGCCGAAGCCTCTCTCAAGGATTTTGAGGCCAAGCTGGAAGATGCTTCGAAGGAGAAAGAGGCAACTATTTCAACTGCACTTGCGAAAGCAGAAGCCGAAACGTCGGAAATCGAGAAGGCACGACAGGGTCTGCAAAAGAAGCTCAACGAAAAGGATGTCATTATCGAGAAATTCACTAAGGAGCACGAGGAGTACGAAAGCGAAATTCCAAGCCTGAAGGAGAAACTCGCCCTCGCGGAGGCTCTTGTAAGAGAAAAGGAAGCGGCTGTAGAGAACTTGAAGAAGGAACAAGAGGCCAATTTGAAGGTTCTGAGAGCGGAACTGGCAGAAGCTAGACTTGGGAAAGGAGCCGAGACCGGTGATGCCGAGGTGAGCACAAGCACCGGCGATATGGGCGCACACTGTTATCCTTCTGGCTACGATGCTGAGGATAAGGGTGTTGTTGCAATTGTCAGACACCCAATCTTTTGGACTTGGATGTTTTATTTTCCTTGTTCATTGATTTATTTTGGGTGTTGTTTGGAACCAGGAACTAAGTTTTGTTTCACAGCAGATGTCTAGGATAAGCAACGACCTCCATCGGCTGGAGGATATAAACAACGATCTGGAGGAAGGTGCTAAGAGGTTAGCCTCCATGTTTTTGTTGCAATATTGTTAGTGAGTCGAAGCTGACTCGTGTCCCAGGGCACTCGAAGCGGTGAAGAAGATCAATCCTGCAGCGGAGAAGCCTGACGAATAGATCGCGATATTTTAAGTTTGATGAGGATTCATGATTACTTTTCGTTGCAATCTGGTGTGTGGATGGGCAGACGTTTTCCTGATGGGCATGACCCCGTTTATTTGGAAGGCCGGGATTTTCTTTCTTTTCAACCCCGTGCTGTGTTCTTGAGCTTCGGTTTAATTGTGTAGTTATCATTCTGTTGAGGGTTTAGTTTAATTGTCATGCCCTAGTGCTATCTTCCTTCTCTGTAATTACTTGACTCTTCTTTTCGTTCTTCTAAGTTCATCTTTGCCTTCTTTGCTTTCTGTTAGGGATATATTATTGTGGTTTGGGTGTTCTATTTTATCTGGGACTGTCACTTTCACCTTTATGGATTTATACCATCTTGTTGCTTTTTTTTTGCTCGGATTAGGCTTGTAATATTCCGATATATCGATGCTATCACTCCTATGTAGTCTGTTGTGCCTTATTAAGAGGCTATGAAGACGTGAGGGTACCTGAGCCACTTTGGTGTGGGGTGAAGTTGGCTTCCAATAATAAACTTTACGCCAACGCCAACAACGGCTTGATCGCTGAGCCGCACTCAATTCCAACGACAGTTCGTTACTGCGCCACCACCACGCCCAACACTCCAACGCCTGAGATGACGGACACTGTGCGAATAGTGGTATGCGGCGATGAAGGCGGGTATTCCCTTCAGCTTAAACGAGAGTATCTAAGCTAACGATGCAAGTAGGGACCGGCAAATCGTCCCTCATAACTTGCCTCGTTAAAGACCGCTTTCGACCTACAAAGATACAACCGACTCTCCCGCCGCTTACGATCGGTGCGCCCGAGAATGTGCAGACTACTATCGTGGACACGTCGGGTATGTCCTGATGCAGTAGTTAATGGACGGTACGGTATAGGACCGGTGGGCTGATAAGTCGCGAAGCGCTGCCGCAGGAACGGAATAATCTGAGGAAGGAGATTCGGAGGAGCAATGTCATTTGCCTGGTGTACTCAGATCATTACGTTCGTTAGTCCTGTCTCTTCCCCTCCATCATACCGGGCTAATAGTGGGCGGATGGAAGAGCTATGAACGTGTGAGCCTGTTCTGGTTACCGTTTTTTAGGAGCTTAGGGGTTAATGTAAGTCTCGTGGAAAAGAGGTGAAGTTGTGGAAGCTCATGATTGGGTGGAACAGCTACCGGTGATTCTCTGCGCCAATAAGAGCGATCTTTATCAAGACGTCGAGGCGGAGAAGGAGATGATGCCTATTATGCTCGAGTTTAAGGAGATCGACTCTTGCATCCGCGCTAGTGCGAAGGAGTTGAGGAATATCAACGAGGTATCTATGTCTGGAGTTGGGAGGTACAAGTAGGAGAGATAAAGCTAATAATGAGGGATAGTTGTTTTATCTTTGCCAGAGAGCTGTCACACATCCTATCGCACCGCTCTACGACTCAAAAGAACAGAATCTGAAGCCTGCTGCGGTAGCGGCGTTGCAAAGGATCTTTTGTACGTCACTGAGATACTTTAGGGGAAACTGATACTGATGAAGAGAAGTCTTGTGTGACAGAGATCAGGACGGCCTACTCAATGATAAAGAAATCCAAGACTTCCAAATAAAGTGCTTCAACAAACAGCTAGCCCAAGACGACCTGGACGAAATCAAATCACTCATTCGCAAGACCTCCCCTGACTCTGCTACAGAAGAGGGGATCGATGGGAAGGGGTTTATCCTCCTCAACAAGATCTTTGCAGAGAAGGGAAGACACGAAACGATATGGAGTATACTCCGTACCTTCCACTACACGGACTCTCTCAGCCTAAAGGATTCCTTCCTCCACCCAAAGTTTGAGGTTCCACTGAATGCGAGCGCGGAATTGTCGCCCATTGGGTATCGCTTCTTTGTCGACCTGTTTTTGTTATTTGACAAGGATAATGATGGCGGTTTGAACGAGAATGAATTGGTGGCGCTGTTTGCGCCTACTCCTGGACTACCAGCCTCGTGGAGTGAGCTTAATTTTCCAAGTTCGACGGTGAGGAGTGAAGCTGGGCATATTACATTGCAGGGGTGGCTAGCTCAGTGGAGTATGACAACCTTCCAGGATCCCAAAACTACACTCGAATACCTGGCCTATCTCGGTTTCGAGAGTCGAGAAAAGGGAGGTACGGCAGCAGCACTCAAAGTCACGAAGCCCCGGCGGAGGAGAAGGAGACAGGCGAAAGTGGAGCGAAATGTTGTGCTGTGTTACGTCCTGGGATCTAGCGGCTGTGGGAAGAGCACAATTCTGGATGCGTTCCTTAATAAACCTTTCGATGCAACATATCACCCCACCATCAAGCCAAGGACGGCGGTGAATAGTGTCGAGTTACAGGGAGGGAAACAATGTTACCTTATACTTGAGGAGCTGGGGGAACGAGAGCCGGCGATACTGGAGAATGAGGCGAAGTTGAACAGCTGCGATGTTGTTTGCTATACCTACGACTCTTCGGATCCGGATAGCTTTGCGCATATTGCTGAGTTACGGGTACTTCCACCCCATCCTCTTGCCCTCTGTTCCCCAGCTAATTACATGGCTTTAGAAACGCTACCCGCAACTCGATGAGCTTCCTGCCGTCTACGCTGCTCTGAAGGCAGATCAAGACAAGACTACGCAGCGATTTGAGATGCAGCCGGAGGAATACACACGGGAACTGGGGATGAGTGCGCCGCTACATGTCAGTGCAGCTTGGACGTCGATAAGCGAGTTGTTTGCAAATGTTGCGGAAGCGGCGTTATTTCCGAACACGGCGAGCCCTAGAACTGAGCCGGAAAGCGTGGACAGGACAAACCTATGGATTGCCGGCGCCGTCGCGGGTATGTCCTTTGCTGGCCTAGGGATGTTGACTTTGCTGAGAAAATGACACAGCATCCGCGGTTGTGACTTTTGGCCTTGTTTGGAGGAGGACGTCAGGGATCGGGGGAGCATAATACGGGACGAGCGAGTGGATTGTGAGCTTGTGGGTTTGGGCAATGTGGGCGTTGATGGAGCTGTAAGGTGTTTATGACAGCGTTTTTTGTATATACTATGAGGGACATCGATCTCGAGCTGGAATAAACTGTTTTTTTCCGGGTGCTATGGCGCGGTTGCTTCGGCTTTCAGATCGATTCCAATGTTCATTAAGCGGTAGGTGGGAGGGAGAGACCTAGCTAATAATTATGGAGAAGTCATCAAAACATCGGAATTCATATCCCTTCAGCAGAAGTCGCTGTTTCTATTAAATAAAAAGCAGGTGATATCATATGTCCCTCATTCCGTCCGTTCCATTACGCCTCATCCCAATGCTCGATTCATTACAATCGTTAAAGTTTGAATTTGCTACTCGTCGGCTAACACCTTCTTTCCGTCTGCAATCGCTTTCGATGCATTCTCTTTGTTTTCAGCCGGCTCGGCTGCAGGAGCGGCTTGCTGCGGGGTATCAGAATTGGCGCAAATAAATGTGAGGGTAAACGTACAAGCTGGAACTCTAGAACTTCGATTGCGGCCTTAAGTTTTTCACGGACTGCGGGGACAACGGCTTTGGTTTCTTCGACGACTTTTTTCTTGGGGGGGGAAGGAAAGGAAAAGGTCAGCGAGGTAATACTAGTAGTTGAGAAAGCGGGGGTGGGGGTACCTGCTGGGTGATGGCATACTCATCACAGTTTTCAGTGTCGGCTTCTACCTTCTCCAAGCGCTTCTGCTCCACTACTAGCTCTTTGTGGTACATGGCTTCTTCTTTGATCATGCGCAGGACGGCAGAAGTTTTAATTGCGAGGGTGGTGGGAGGTGCCATCGTGGTGTGGTTTATTGATGCGGTTGTGAGGTGTTGGGAGGATGGTTGGTTTATTTCTGGGGTTCAAAAGTAGAGATGGGCTGTTTTGTTTTTTGATAGATAACGGCGGATGCTGGCAGCCGAACTCAAAAGCGCAGACCACATCTTGATGCCTTGGCGGCTTGGCGATATGCTCTAAAAGAAGCAGGCAGCAAGCGCCCGCTGTGGGGGAGGGGATGGACGGTGGATGTGTGGCACCGATTTCTGGAAACGTTGAGACAAGCAGCGATCGGCTTTTCCGTTGCGACGATGATGTATGTACAGTGCAGCGCTGCAGACTATTAATGGGGACTTGACACCCGATAGAATCTGGTGGAGCACATATCTTCGAGGGACGGGCACAGGGGCACAGGGACGGGGCATGACGATGACTGACCCACCGACCGGCCATGATTCTGGGATGGGAGGAGTCAATAAGGATGGATGGATGATGACGATGCAAAGAATAATATGGTGGGAACCGATATGACGCCGCCGATAAATTACAGAGAGGAGAAAGGGAGAGCGGCAACACACCCTTTTCCCTCAGCACGGACTTCCTCTTCTTTGCAGAAACAAATCAATCATTTGCCTCCCGAGCCAAACAGATAATCCGCAGGCCACTTCAACAAGCAGCCGCCCTCTCTTCGCGCCACAGAGAACTGCACACTGCACTAGCAGGTAACATCCAGAACCTACATCCGCTCCCTGTCATTCCCCCGCCTCCCTCCATACTCCGATCTACCTCTGACCTTCGCTGCTCTGCCACCTGTCGACAAGTACACGACAAGTACCCAGTGCCTCTCTCCGCTGCTATTTCGTCTGCGAGTATAGTCGCGACTGAGTTCTGGAGTAGTCGATACGCCCGCCCCTTCTCGCTACCACCTAGCCTTTTCGTTGTGCATACATACCCCCCATTCCAGCAGCAGCCACAACACCATCTTCGCCCTGCCAACACCCCAACCACCACCACAACCTCCTCTGATATCACCACCGCCCGCCGCCACCGCAATTACCACCGCCACCATTGCTACCACCACATATTAACAACTACAAGCAGCATTCGGTCCTCCCTTGGCTTTTCGTGGGCTGCACAGCTCTCCTGAGTGGAGCTACCATCTGGGTGTTCGATATCGACGTTGTTCGGGATCCTACTACAACATACTTACCAACGAAAGAGTAACATACGATTCTTAATCAACCCCAGACACGCCATCAGATGATCCGGACTTTGAGATTTTTGGCCTGAATCCTTCAGCATAGCGGCTGCTGCTGTCTGGCAACAAACCCTTGCAACAACAGCCGGCTTCCCTGTTTCTAACGCAATACACTGTGTTCGTTCTTAGCCACAACTCGCATCTCAACTTGTCTTCGTTTCTCCCGCCCCTTTCCCTGCCTCTGTTGGTTTCTTGCCCACCGATATAGTTTTATAATCTTGCCGGATGGCCATGAAGGTGTGTGATTTGTCTTATAGGGGCTCTCCCTAGTTATGCTACATCCTAGCCCCGTCACCAGACATAGATGCTAGTTCGAAACGATGGTTACTGACGTAGTGAGTTCCAACGAGCTATAGGCTGCCTCGCGGGCGCGCGATACTCGAGGGTTCTCACATGCTCCCGGATCACGGCTAACCATCGACCCTGATCACCATGTTACGGAAGCGATAGGGGATATGTACGGTGAATTTACGGATGAGACGGGGAATCGCTATAGCTACATTCAATCGGCCCCAGGCGAGACATCTCGCAGTACAAAGCGACGTTCGACGCTTTCTGTGCCGAAGCGCGGCTCCACCGGTGGTTTCGGAGGTGTCCCGGGAGTCCAGACCCCACCGGCATCACCAGCCAGAGCTGGGAACCCATCCCTGAGCGATACCGCGAATAAGCAGTATCCTCTCAATGATATCGACTACGAATCGGATCCCGTCGCAGTGGCTCAGGAGATCAGCAATTTGCAGGCGTTGCGGAGAATGTCAATGGATGTCACTTCCACCGCGGATCCAGATTTACCGTCGTTTAACAGCTTTGTGCCGTCTACACCGCCCGATGACACCGATCCTGGAAGCGTGTTCTGGGTTCCTGCACGGTTGCATCCAGAACTTGCTCCACAGGAGTTCAGCGCGTACTTGGAGCAAAAGAAGAATGAGATCCGGCGGCCACAGAGGGAAGGGGGGAAGCTATCACCAGATGGGAAAAGTACTACAGGACCAAGTTTGCGCCGAAAAAAGTCAATGCTTTCACGGCAGATTGATGCGGAAGGGGGGAGGCACTACCGAGACGGCGCAGAATGGTTAGAAAAGAGAAAGTCATTAACGGGTGATGGGTCTCCGACAATTCAATTGGACGACTTCATGAAGGACCCGACAGCTTTGATGCACAAGCTCAGCGTAGACTCGCAACGAAGGATCGAAGAAGGTATTTTTTTAGTGTGTTCTACCGGGAGCGGTCTTGCTAAGAAATTCTAGGTGACCGGACAGACGATGTACCGATAATATTCGCACCTAAGGTAGGGCTCAAGCGGTCAACTGCAACTCACTATCGGAGAGGCAGCCTGAGGAGAGGAGAAAGGGTGGGCTCAAAACGGATCCCACCGTCAAAAGCTGCAGAAGCCGACGGCGAGGATTACGCACCGCCGAGGGGATATAGGTTGGATCGAGTAGCGACAGAGCCTATCCTACCATCATCTTCCGAGGATAGAGATGAGCTTGGGCCGATGCCATCTACGTCGTTTGAAGAGCTTATGCCAAAGGCAACGCCAAACTCCAATGGCGTACCAGACAAACATAAATCAGCCCCAGCGAAGACCCGACGGTCAGCGTCACCGAAAGCCACTACCCGGACTAGAACGAGCGAACCGCCACCTCCCGTACCAACGATTGTCGAGACTCCACCTCCAGTTGTTGAACACCCGGAACGACGCGCATCTTTAGAGCCGCCTTCTTCTGGGTCATTGAAAAAACGGCCTGCCATGAATCGCTCATCCGATAGCTCGCCTGACGTATTGACAGAACATATGGCCGTGCCAGAACCCAAGGGTGACAAGAGGGACCGGAAACGACCAGATTCTTCTGGTAGCACAAGTAAAGACCGAAAAACCAGTTGGGGATGGTTATTGGGCGATTCTGAGAAAGCCAAGGAGAAAGAGGAACAGAAAGAACGGGAAAAGGAGGAAAAGGTCAAGGCGAAGAAGGAAAGGCGACCAAAGTCTGCCGACAAAAATGACAAACACGATAATACCCGCCTAGATGTACTGCAGAAATCCATCGAGTTGGGAAATACTGGCAAAGTGGTAGGTGTAGATCCTGCTGCTGCTACTGTCCACGAACCAGCCAAGTCAGAAGCCAGAGAATCGCGGAGATCACGGGGGGAAGAAAAGAAGGAGAAAGAGAAGGATTCGGGGTTTTTGTCGTTCTTTGGAGGTTCAAGGAAGAAGACCGGAGATAACGTAAGTACGGAAAAGAAAGTAGGACGGTCATCACCGAGGGGGACGTCACCGGATCCGCAACATGAAAAACCCACCCCATATTACTATACGAGGTTCCCGATACACATCGAACGCGCTATCTACCGGCTGTCTCATCTCAAGCTCGCAAATCCCCGCCGACCGTTACATCAACAGGTTCTCCTCAGCAACTTTATGTACTCTTATCTAGCCAAAGTTCAGCAGACACAGCCTCACTTGATACAACAAGCTACTGTTAGCCAACCGCAGCAGCAAAAACAGGCGGTCGCAGAGCAGCAGCGGCAACAAGAGGAGCAACGATGGCAGCAGCGGCAGGAGGAACAACAAGGGTATTCGGAGCAGCAGCAACGCGGCGGTAATCACTACCACGATGATGATGACGATGATGTAAGTTTCTCCCAAATGGTATATTCTTGGCGATGAGCTGAAAAACTGATAAGAATGACGATATATAGCATGACAACGACTATGTGGATGATTCCCAGAGCTACGAATATGATAACGACAACAGCGGTAGTCGGCCGCGGTCGAGACAAGCGCAGTATGAAGCTGGCCACGACAGGAATGGAGAGGAACAGTATTCTCGTGGAAGCGGCCGGAGAGAGAATAGTGCTGAGAGGTATTATGACCAGCAGCAAAGTAGAGGCGGGAGACAGAGGGATAGAGGTGACCGGGATGATATGTGGTGATGTTTACTCGTGCTGGTGGTGTGAAGGGGACTAGGCAGTTGCTGTTGTGGGCCAGGAGTGCTGGTAAATTATTATAAAGCATAGCGAATGGGTTTTCAAGTTTAGTTTTCTTTTACGGGTGCAAGTGCACCCTCTTTTTTCTTGGGTGTCTTTTTCTTTGTTAGGGATACCTAGGTAAATTTTTTTCGGAGGATTTGATGGTGTAGGACGGAGTTTTGTATAACTTTTTTTTGTGAGGAGGAGGGGGTATATGAAGGCCATTCATTGTTTATATATTCCCTTTTTTCTTTTTTTCTTCTTTCTTTCTTTTCGATGTGAGCAGATGGGGGAGGCGTATATATAGAGTGTATGATAGAATGAAATAAGTGTTATGATCATGGTAGGGGAGGGCGAGTTTGAAAGTCCCCCACACGGTAAGGATGAGGTTGGTCATGGGATATCACTCACCCCACCTGCCGGCCCATGTTCTTTTGTAGGGAGTGAGGGAGTTTTGTTTTTCATGTACGCCTGGGAATTGGTAGCATTCGACACGATGAGGAATGTTGGGTAGAAGGATTGATCCCCACCTCACTCCGACACTATAGTTGCAGACATTAATCTAAACCCATTCACAGATAATCACTCGCCACAAACATTCCTGCAAATGTTGCATATATATAAACCTGACACAAGCTGACTGTAAGCGGGGCTGGTGGCGAGGCACAAGGCACACGACTTTCTCTTGTATATATCTCGTGTCTCTCTCCTTCTCTCTTCTCTGTACTGTACCTTAAGTTATGCACACAGTTCTCCCCTGCGTACTATCGTAACAGCAAACTCTGCACAAATAGAGATGTAGGTAGCAGCTACGCTAGGTTGGTACTGCATGCAGGACCGAGATATGGGTAGTTGCTAGTAAGTATTAGAGCGTGGCGGGATGGCCCAGGGTCGCGGTAGAATAGGGAAGGGGTAGATAGAGTTGTTTGAAGGACTGGGGCATTGTGGCAGTACTCCGTGGACGGGAGAATGCTGGGTGGAGTTTAAAGCATAGCATAGGCCTAGGGCAAGAAGCTGTGGATAGATAGAAGGGAGTAACCACCACAGAAAGATAAAAGGCGCGTTAAATTTAATTAATTGTAAACGCTCAATTGGCAGCACTGACTCGACTTTACTTTGCATCTTTCAAACTACTGCGCTCAAGTAGAACCCCAATAAATTCAATGCCGCCCACTTGCTTGCTACGGTATTTTATGTAAACTTTTTCTATTGGCTGCAGCTGGGTTGCATAATGCGAATTCCTGGAGGAGGTGCATGTCTCCACGGCGGTAGTATTGTCGCGGAATTTAAGGTAGCACCAGCGAAAAAAAGCCGTATGACAGACTAATTTTAAGGGCATTCGAGCTGGTATCAGAGGTTTTCTTTTGGAGCCAACGTCCCCGTGTGGCAGTGTGGCCCTTGTTTTACATTCCAGCTACAGCACCACCATTTGACGGAACTAAGGCTTGAGCCTTATTACGGAGGAGAGTGATGACCAGTCTTTGTGAGCTCATACTGTAGTGAGCACGATACTTCGGATGGCCTCCCCAGTCTAATACTTTTTATTTATGAACCACGTTGTCACCTTTTATTCCAAACTTTTGAAAGTCTGTAATACGGAATGTAAAAGTGGTTCCTACCACGCGGTCGATACCTATCATATCAAAAGAGTCCGAATTTAGCTTGAGCGACTAGCAAAAAAGTCACTATTGGTCGAGAGGTTGTCATCGCCTGTGATGTGATAAATGAGTTTCGGACCCAGGATCACACAGATGACTGTGACGAAACACCTGTTTTTACCTACCATACAGGGCTCTGTGATACCGTGACATCGGAAGCACCGTGCTCGCTACAGTAAGTGTAATGCCCTCGTAAAAGCTGTGGATCCTAGACGTTGGATTAAAGTTGGCTTGGCTAGGTTTAAGCGCGACCTCGGGGACTAGCGCAATTTCCACTCAGCTACTCCAATCGACCTAATTTGGTATGTAGCACCAGTCTGCGCTTCCAAGATATAACCTCGAAGGTATCTCTGTTTTGTCAAACAAGGTGCACTTAGCAGTCAGAATGAACGACCAAGTGTATCTTTATTCTAACATGACTCCATACCCACCACAGCCACTGAAGCAAGCGACCATTAGCTCAATCTGAAACAGATACTATTGCAATTTGTTGAAGCTGCTAAGGTTGGGGGGTAGGGGTGTGTGTGTGGAGAAAATGAGGGGAGAGAGGAGAGAGGGGGGTTTATATAGTAGTGGTTTGAAGGAGTAAATATACAATGGAAAGGTGGGCGTCGGCGAAAATATGGCCAGGCGAGGGAAAGGTGCTCGTGTTTGGATGGGAAGTAATGTACGCGCTAATATCCATTATTATGGAAGGCACCACAGGACACGCCATTTCTCGCCTGACGTCTATCGAAACATGCGCCGCGTCTCTCAGCCTCCTCGCACCTGGCTGGGGTCCCTAACATCCACCCTTTCCACGTTCCAACCCCAGCATCAAAGATACAACCGGTAACTTACTACTCTACAACCTTCAAGCAACTTGACACCAGTCATTACTCGCCGCTTGCCTTCACTCTCGCACACAACCACCACCCGTGCTTATCCTTGACCAGTCAACCATGACACTTATCGATTCGGCTTTTGATATCTATGTACGTCTATGGATATTCAGGCATTTGTGAGCCTTGAACGGCCGGTCCATACCAAAAGTGGCTTTCCCAGCGGTGACCGGGCCTGGATCTATAGGTACTCGACCGGTCGATCTGACCGCTCGGTAACACTGAGTTTCAACTCGAATACCGGTGCCACACCGTGGAGCTCCGATACTACCCATAGAGTAGATAACGAGCAACATGGACTCAAGGCTGTAGAATTATTTTGACACTTGTGGCTTTACACGATCTCGATCTACTGCATCAGAGCGTCAAGATTGAGGCAGTGTTTGCGAGAACGTTTTTCAGTACATAATCTTATTCAACGATTGATTTCCTTGCATCACTTACACTTCTCTCCGATAGCGTAATGGCCGGTCCTAGCTTACTGCTCCTCCTCGAAATAAAACAGCCTAATCACACACAGCGTCTGCCACTTTCTTACTCTACCGTTCTCGTTCCTTCTTTTCAACCGCCCTGCGTGTTGATTCAAACCCCGCCCCTCCCACTCTTGTGAACAACTGTTATCAATAACATCGCTAACTTGCGTATTACTCCAGATGGCTACCACCACTATCAACCTGAAGCTGATGTTATGGGTCGACGACTCATCACAGCAATCGGTTCAGATAGCCTTCGCCGTAAATGTTGGAGCACGGTGTTATGCAGAGCAGGTCGCATCATATTCGACAAACACTTGGTGGGTTTCTCTTGTAATTCTCTACAGTCACGGGGCAGCGTATCTAGACGAACAAACGCCTGCACTGCGTACTTGCCATGAGATTGTGGATAGAATCAATATCAAAGCTATTAAAGATGATATAGCATCAAACAAGTGTAGATATAGTTTCGTTACAGACCAACGAAACGACTTCAGCGAATGCTGAGACTATCTTCCAGTCAAACTTGCGAGAAGAGAAGTTCAGAACTCGTCTCCGTAGGGAGGCTTCCTGGAAAACGTCCAGAAGCTAGCAACCGAGACAATTCTTACCGCCCTTAAACTCCATCAATTCCAAAGTCTGCTAGTAATGAAAGCTTTCGTTCTTATCGCCCTTGGCTGTGGCGGTGTAATCATAAATACCGCTTGCGGTGCATTAGTGCATGCTGCGCCTCGACATATCCGCGGAAGTAGCTGCCGTACTTTGGCGGTGGGCCTGGCCAGTTGTTAAGTTACCTGCTAACTTCCTCGGATGTATGGAAGGGTAACACAGGGTACCTCGGACTGCCGAGAGGCATATCAGTCTGCGGTATTGGAAGATGTTGAGGTATGTTCTACAGGAGATGATCATTACGTTTGTCTTCCCTGCGTAAATGCTGCACCAACATAACTTGCTGACCTCTTTTTGGTACTAGGAGAGCCAGCAAACACCACTGGCTGTATTCGTGAAGTCATGATGTTCATTTTTGATGAGGCAGACTTTGATTATTCAACTACGAAAATCCCTCAGAGCCACCAGGCTCCCCAAAAACCCACTCATCGACGTCACGGACGAGCTTGGGTCGCATCTTACCGTGTCCAGCGTCCTGAGAAACTGGACCAAGACGGTCCCCCTTACTCGAACTAAATATGCCCAGCGTCACCGCTCAGACAGGCATCCGACAGATCACAAATTTTTGGGGTCGTGCTTCGCTCGAGGCGTACGCAATAGAAGCTGGCTTTACCCCGGAGAATACTATCTAGTTGGCAGGTAGTGCAAATTTCAGTTGTTAAAACGTGGGTTCTAGATGCAGAGGATGTGGGGGATGACACCTGGCGTTTTTAAAAATCAAAATCTTTTTTATTATTATTATGCTTCCACCTCGTACATTTTTATTCCACAGCAACAGCTCCAAAACGACACTGTAATGGTTCAGAACATGTTACAAGGTTTCTGTGCAGCATCAACCCCCCTACGATACAAGGAGAGCGTAGTTCGTGTTACGATATGAGGAGAACCATGTGCATTGACTATGGTGCAATGACTAGGTACAGGTCTAAAGGTCCAAGATAAAATGTAAAGTTTAAAGTCTAAAAGAGCAGTCACGAACCCTAGGGCTCTGGCTCATGTACATCTATAACAGTTCGAGAAGAATCACCTGCGAGTGAGAGATGTGACAACGTCTGCGATCACCTGTGCTCCAAATTTACTTGGGAGAAAGAGAAGCCTCGGGGGAGACCCTTCCAATGCATCAACTGAGAAGAAGAGGTGCGATTTCTTAATAGTGTACAAAATGCAGAGAAACCCTCTCAGTCCTTCCTTCCTTCCTTTCACTCAGACAGTAATCATACAAGTTTCCTAACGACCTACAAGTTTCCTAACGACCTTCAACCTCCAGCGAATAGGCGGTGGCACCAACTTAAAATCTCCCCACTCTTTCGTAATCCTGTCCATCTTCCTCAGCAGCTTCAAAATGCGCGGTAGTAGTTCTCGATCTTGCCACTCCAGCGCATCGCAAGCGGTCGCATGAAACTGACTCGTCGCAAGCAGCATCTGCTCAACCTCATCACCCACCGGCCTGCTTTCAAGCATCTTCTGTAGCCGTCTCAACTCCACATAAACAAATACCCGTAAGGCAATGTTTGTTGTGGTTGTCACCGTGCATTGACGTAGGAGCTCCGCGCGGCCCGCAGAAAATAGCCGCGCGTATGCAAGGTCCTCTTGGACTGCAAAGGTGCGTTTCGGGCTACCACGGGGGTGTGTAACTCTGATAATAAGCGGTTCGCTCCGGCAGAGCGGACACCTTGCTAAGCTGCAGAAGCGTTGGAACTTGGATGGTTGATCGAATGCACGAGTGTTTAGCCATGTTAGAATGCAGATGTAGCAAAAAGAGGTGTGTTTGCAGGGGTAGAGAACCGCCGGGTTGGTAAGTGGAGAGTAGCAGATGATGCAGGTGGTTGATGAAGACATCCTCGGCGCTGTTGTAGATCTAGAGTTCCTATGTACCTTTTATTGAGAGCCGGAATGGAATATGTCAAAGGTTGTGACTCATGACCATTCTGCTGACGGTGCCTAGAGGACTCTACAGAAAGATCGCGGTGCTATGGGCAGATGCGGTTTCTTCCCTTACTTTCGACGAGAATTATGTGAGATTGTTCTTATTATCTGGAGAATCAAACATTTAGGCGGTCGGGGATGAAGGGTAGCGGGGGGAGCTCCGCCATCTAGCCGGCTCGCCCGGAGGCGGAGGGGGTATTAGGTCCTGTCATACTCTAGTAAGAGTGAATACAGTATGAATAAACAACAACAACAACATTTAGGCGGTTTTGGTCAGCGATACTCGTTAAGGTTTGGTCGTGTTTACAAGGCAACCAACCCTGTCATTGGACACACACACCTCTCAACGCCTAGTTTTGCCAAGCTTTCCCCTCTTTGGGGGAGAGCAGAGTTTTACTTTAGCTTCATCCTCACATACTAGTGTATGTCCGCTTGCCCTTTGGGTAAGTGTACCTTATCACCAACACCATTGATACCACTCAGCATCAACACTGAATGGTAGTCCCCTGTAGGCACAATTCACCTTCTTTCAAATGTTTTCCGCCAGTTATATGATGATTACAATATGTACAACTCAGCCTGGTACCATCCACCTGCCCACCAGCTTATAGCCTGATAATAGTCAGCATGCTGTGAATGGCCTAGGCAGATTTTCAGTCTTGGACCTATAAATCCTACCTGCTTTGATTTTGGTGATTGGGGTATTCCACTGTGATAACATTATATGAAACTCCAAAGGGCAATAGCGAGAGATTTCAACAGGGCTTCAACTAAGTGCAGTAAGAAGGTTTAAGAAATGGGGGTCAATTAATTTGTTTTGAGAAGGGGAACCAGTAGGCACACCAAAGAGGTTAGAGTATTAGGGGAGTCAGGTAGAGAGTCTGCTGCAGGAGGATGGGAAAGTCCCCAGAGATTGCAAAGGGTACAGCTTTCATGACTTTGCCAAGGGGCCGAAAACCCTGAGGAAGTGATTGGGATCTGGGGGGGCGGTGGAAATATAGCATATGTCATGATCAGTAATGGTCGGATACAATATGATTAAAACAAACAAACCCTGTCATCGGACGCTTCCTGTAGCGGTTAAATCCTTTCCCATTCGGGTACCCTTTTTGGAAATTACGAGCTGTGCACGCAAGTTGACGCGCCAGATACGACAGACATATTTATACCGGCAAGATCTTGAAGGTGACTCACAGAGCTTTGGGAACCTTGTAGCTGTTGGTATACAACGATGAAGGGAGGTTTTTGGGCTTTGTTTGTTTGTATTTAGCCGCTTGCGGCTATGACATACATATTCCCACCAAATCCATCCTACTCCAATGAAAACCAAAAGGAAAACAAAGTAAAGTTGTATGCCCCCTTCACTACCCTCTTCCTCTTGAGGTTTTTGGGCTGTCACTCGGTCGTAATACTATCACTCGATGGATGTAGTTCAGCACCAGCTGGATAGCCAGCCTCCCTTCTGAATTTCCCATAGTTTGTCGCTGCTAGGGACGTCAACCTGAAAGCTGGCTTAGTGGGGTTTTCGTGGTTATGAATATGCGATATTCTAGAGGGCTCAGAGTCTAACCAATATAAATATTTAAGTAATGTAGGCCAGTGAAAATACGAAACTGAAATTGAAGAAACCTTCAGGTCCACAAAAGCAAAGAGAAGCATCACGATGGGAGACACCGGCGCCAACACTCTACCCTACATCGCCCTAGTCAACACTGTAGCAGAAAGGTCATTAACTTACCTTAGTAAGTGATTACCAAAATGTGCATTGAAGCTCCCTAGAATGCCGGCGTACTTCAAGAGTCGGAATCCTCACATGGACCGAACAAGTTGTCATGAGGATTGGAGCTGAGGCAGCCAGACACCTCTAATACTCGTATCACAGCCCATCTACTCGCTCATAAGCCTTGAGGTCTTCGGGGTTGAACCAAAGTACGCGCGAAATAGAAGGGCAAAGTTACAAGGTTAATTAGGCTCCTACTCTAACCAAGTCATGGCAAAGAGATGAATGGCAAGATTACCATTCTAACTGATGCCATCTCTGTAGGGAACTATTCACCTCCCCGTTCCATGAATTCGAAGGCAATCTGCGGCCCCAAAAGAAAGAATAGTCCCCACAGTTTATCTACTTAAGTAGGTGCTTAGGGCTTGCCTAGAGGCTTGTTGTTGGTATATTGTATCCTCCAAATATTATGTAGGTTTATGGGCATCGAAGGTATATAGAGGCCGGCTGCTAAACCTCTGCAGGCCTCGAAGATATATGAAGGCCTAGGCAGGCCTCGAAGATACACGCAGGCCAGCCGGGTCGCTTAGGAATACTGGAAGGCTCTGAAGGAGGCGATGGAGCGGGCTGGAGAGGGCTGGAGAGGGTGAATCGGGAAGGGATGGTTCGGGGGTGTGTGTATGAGGATGGGGATCTGATGCTGCTTGTGTTGCGAAAATACCGCCCCATAATATTGATGGGTGACGGTGTTGGGTTGGTGATTGTAGAAGACGTGAAAATACTCTTGGCCTCGAGAGGCTCATGTGAAAATGTTGGAAGTTTTGTTATACTCTAAGTACTTAAGTGAAGCACTCAGTAGGTATCACGCTTCCTCTTTCTATACTGCAACCATTCCACCATGGCCTCCCTCTTTCTTCCTTCATTAGCACTAGCCTCCGATTCCAGAGCTATGCTAGAATCGTACTCTCAGTGAGCTCTATCTTTCTTTTCCTATTTGACGACGTAATCAAGATATATTTGGCTTAATTAGTCTTGAAACGAATTGAAACTATCGAATCGAAACGAAATCATCGAACCGAACTGAAACCACCTAATTGAAACGAAACATCGGAATGAAACGAAACCACCCAAACGAAACGTGGACAATTCAAATTCAGACCGCCCGAGTGCCGTCGTTTATTTCAAGCGATATATTGCTTGAGTATATCCATTTGGCCCATTTAATCATTCACACCGAGGTACTGGAAATCTGGAGGGAGGATACGTATGCTCACATGCTGAAAATCGGACTCTTCGCAGCCATCGCGGTCAGGGGCGGGCGAATACGTCAACTTTTAGGGGCAGCGAAGGATAAGTACAGTATAGACCAGTTACTCACAACCAACGTGGATGAAACCGGATATTCTCATTCGCCGTATCCTATCCCCTGATAATAAGTGCCGAATACTCCTGCCGGTACTCAAGATAGTAGGAGCTCGATCTGTTGGCCTTCACCGTAGAGCACTCGCCATTTGGATAGTAGGCGTATTCGGCACTTATTACGATTACTAGTGGAAGGAAGAAGACTCACTAATGTGCTTGAGTTGCTGATAGGTTGCCCCGGTGCCGTCTTCCTTGTCCTCCGTCCCATTTCCCGCGCCGCTGGTCAACACCGTACAAATTCACTCACCTACTGGTAGAGCTAAACCGCCTCAAAAGCTCAAGACTGTTTAGCCCGCCCGCCTGGAAGTCTATTACGACCACCGGTGCTCGAATTCCTCCTATCGCCTTACCACCCAATCGGAGACTTTGGATACCACCTGGAAATCAAGGAAAGAGGGGATCGGGATCGTTCGTGCTAGAGTATGTTCTCTCTGGCCGTCACTCGCTGATAATAGGCCATTCCCAACACCGCCCGCCGTGTGCTATACTCTGGTAACGGCCAATACCATGCAAAATATAGCTTCAGCTACTCGACGAAATTTTACCGGCCCCAATCCCAGCCTGCTCGCCTGATAGTCTAGAGTATTGAGACCAACTGATGCTAGGATCCCCTCTCTATATATAGGGCCTATCGTCTTATCACCCACTCGGCATCTCTGGATTGTTCACCAGGAAAAACGACCAATCACGAAAAATGGCATCATATTCTTGACATCGCTAATGCTATGTTCTCTCTGGCTGTCACTCGCCCAATGGCTACATTGAATTAAGTTGGGCGAATCCGTTGTCACGACTGTAGCCACCAATAACAGGCCTAAGTATTAAGGTTCGTCACTGGAGGGTGTTCGCCATCGGATGTACTGGACGGGTGAATCATACATACGCACCATTACCGGCAGTTTATTGAGCTTGCCTTTCCTGGATGAATGCGATAGAGAACGCTGTTTAATCTGCAACTCTCACGTGACTTCACAGGCTCAGTCGTGAGATAGCCATTTTGGGGGCATCTTTAGATTAGAGTGCTATCTGTTGTTAAGTCATTTGCTGCGCTGCGGCGCTGCTAGATAGCTATATACCGGTAGATGAAAAGTGGCAGGACACTTTAGATAGATTACATCATCTCAGGCACTTAATTTGTCGTTCCTGCAGCAGCCATTGGGAGAAGTTCGGGAAACACTGCGAGAACTATTCATAGGGTTCAGACCTCAACGCGCACAACCCTTCGATGAAGTATGTGTCGGCAAGCCCCCATTGAATGATGGCATTTTCCGCCTCGCTGTCCGTTGTCAAGTTCATTTACTGCCTTGCCAAAGCGTGGGTGTTAAACAGACTCTGGATCGGCGCTTGATTCGTGGCTAAACCTCAATTGCTGCAGCAGTAAGAGCATCGATCTGATCTGATCTGGAGACGGTGGCGATGCATCGATGCATCTTCGAAAAGCAGGAACTCCAGTTTGGCTAACAAACAACAACGCCCGAATTGAAACTGGTCTTGCAAACTGAATCTTAAATCGCGTGGGGCACACATCGAGATTGTTATGCGTGAGATCTTTTGTTTACCGCTAGATCGCCCTTGGAGTTGACGGTGAAGCGAGGACCGTCTGGGCCTGCGCGTATCATAGGGCTCAAACCCAAATGTGCGTTCGGCATCCCACATGTGGCCCACATGTGGTCCATTGACAGTCTGGCCTCCTAATATGCGACGAAATTACGTCGATGTGCAGGACAGAGCTCGCCAGCTCGGCGGGGGCGCTGCTGCTCTGGGTATGCAGCCTTCCACGGCTCCACTCTAGCGGATGGAACATGGAAGCATGTGAAGACGCAGGCTCTGACAACAAGCATAGCAGACGTGATAAGACTGATGCCCTCTCCGTGCTGTCGCTGCCGGTACGATAACGTTATATTGCTCCGGCCCGGCCCATTGGTTCGCTTACACCCGACAGAAAGATCGTCCGCATCGCTCCTTATCAGCCACGTCAACTGCAGCACCGTGGGTTGTCCCGAAACGTTGAATTGATGCGAGCGCCCCTGGCACGACGCTACGAAGGCATCCCTGGCCCGTGATGACTTGTCACTAGGTAAGGAACGGAAATAAACACGTTGCCTCTCAACCCCTCAAAAGCAGCAGAGATGGAGGTGTGGGTGTGGATGAGAAGAAAAAACACGCAATTGGAAACACGTAAATAACCCCCCTTCTCCCCTTACCGACGTGAGATTGATTGAATTTGCTCTATATAACCCCGTGTTCGTCCGACTTTGCAAGCACAACCTCAAGCCGCTACCCGTTAACCCAGAACCATATACACATACCCCTAACCTCACTCTCCCACAACAACCACCCTCTCAACATCTAAAATGTTCTTCGAAACACCAACCCCATACACCTCCGAATCCCCACCGCAATCCCCGTCTCCACTCCTAGCCTCCACTCCCGCAGAAATGCCAACCAGAAACTTCCTCTCCCAACAAGCCCTCTCCAACGCCCTACTCCTATACCCAAACTCCTCTCCGCACCTCGTAACCTCCAAAGACCCCCGCTCCGGCAGCACACAAATCACGATCCTTTCCACCTCCTCCTCGCCCGCCGTCCTCTTCTCCCATCCCGGCACATCAACCGCTTCCTTCGAAGCCCTCCTTGTAGCCACGGAAACAGCTGTACACGCACATCTCCAGGCCCTGCCTAATCCCGAAGTCGAGGCGGTACGCACAGCAGTCGACACGGCACGATTACAACGCGAAAACAATGCGCTCCTTGAGGAGCTGCAGAAGGCACGCGGCCCGATGAAACTTATGCTCCCAGCCGAACGGAGGAAACCACGGACCGCAGAAATTAAGGCGGAGCCGGCGCCGAAGAGTTCGCTCACGCCCCCGCAGCCGCAGCTGCTGCAGGCCATACAGCAAGCAACGGTACAGCTGCAGCCACAGCAAGCATCGCCACCAGCATACGTTGGCTCCGGCCTGCCCAAATCTCGCGCCTTCCGCACGGCCGCAACAACCGCAGAGGTACAGGAGACCCCAGTCGATACTCCCGCCAAGAACACCGACGATAAGATACTTTTCGATTCCTTCGACCTTGTGTCGCCAAAGACGATCCCGCAGGCGGGGAAGTTGCGGCTGGGACTTGGGGCCGGCACGCGGTGGGGGGATGGTGAGGAGGCTGCCGATGTCGCCGCGTGGATCAAGGCTATTGCTGGGGAGGGGGCTGGTGCCGAGACATTGACGCCGCCACTGACGCCGCCGCTGAGGGAGCGGTTGCCGAGGAGTCGGAAGTTTGAGGGGCGGTGAAGATTGCCTTGCTGGTCGAGGTTTGGGGTTATGGCGTTTGGGGGTTTGTGATTTAGATACCGTGTAGGTAGATCGCGTAATACAATACTATGTTGATTTGTATAAGAATTTTGGGTGCTGGGGCGTGTGATTATGCTTTGTAGTTGGTATGTGCAATAGACGTTGGGGTATTGAGTAAAGATCGCCGATCTGGATCCGCGAGGGCGGCTACGTCCCTCTGCAGGCTTCGGCCAGGAGATTGAATCTGCAGCCGCCCATATGTATGCCGTTTGGAGAAAGCGCTGGTGACACAAACTGCTCCACAATTGACATGGGAGACGCGACAGCATACCCTGCGGAGAAGGGGCAAGAGAAGTCACTATCATCGGGAAGCCCTCAATATTAACCTCAGCCCAGTAACTAATCCCATGTCGGTAGAACAGGTTGACTGTGCTGAACCTCGCGAGTGAGTGGGAATACACGTTCCGAGGTCAGGGATTGGTGACTGCTGAAACAGTAAAGGGGATATTTTTACGGCTGTTTATTGAGAGATCTAGTTTCTGGAGGCGGGGTTGTTGGGGGATGATGAGCAGTGTGACTGGAGAGGGTGGAAAAATTGGGGAGGGTTATATATGTACATTGATTGAATAAGGAATTCGCAGTCCTGCCTTCCTTCCTTCTCCTCAACACCCCCACTTGCTATTGAAGCTGGAATCGTAATTCACATCACTGCCAGAAAACACATAAAACTCCATCCCTCCTTCTCTTCAGACATCCGCCATTTTTTGATCGATTCAATGCTACCTATCGACGAACCTATTCCCCTTCGTGAATTTGGAGTCACTGATGGGCATCCTCATTTTCTGATAATGGTGTCACCCTCAACTTGCCATTGAAGCTGGAATCATATAATACCTATCCTTCCTTTTCTCCTTTTCAAACATCTGCCGGTTTTTTTCGATCGATTCAACACTATCCATTCTACTACAACCGGATACCACAACTTCACAACTTTCAACGATTTACGCAAACAAGTGCTTCACTTTACATTCAGTTTATGCTCTCCGACCCAACCTATGAAGAGTCGAATTCAAAATACCCGCAAGCGTCTTGCGGAGAGATTTTGGCGATGCGGTTGCAGTGGAAGGAGCGAGCAATCTGCCTGGTGCTTGGAGAGGCGAAGAAAACCGTACGTACTAATGAGGGGGCTCGTTTGGTTATTATTGTACACCACACAGGCATCCTTCTAGAGTACGGCAGTAGCAGGCCGTAGGCTCAAACGGCTGGCATTTATATGCCGAAAGCGTTCCTACTGTTACTTATGTATCTGCTGTTAGGACCGTTTACGCTCCAGCCAAGCAGCGGAAGGCGAAAGTCAGCAGAATAGGGAATAGGACTATCACAGGGGACGCGCTCTTTCCATTTCGCCACCAAACTCTAATTATTCCTTTCCACATCTACTATCATCTAGTGGTGGAGTTTGTTCGATAGCGGGGCGGGGGGGTTCCGCTTCTTGTACTTTTAGAAAGGTAGTCATTTGACGCAAGGCGAGATATTGGGGACTTCGTTACTTCACAATAGTTAGAGGGATTCTAGGACCTTGGGAATAGATAAGTTTCTAACAGATGTCGAGAACTTCTTCGGCAAAAGCGTTGACTGTAAAAATCCAGCATCGATTACCATCTAGCAACGGAGTTTGTTCGATAGTGGGGCAGGGCGTTTTGGCGTCTTTGTTTGTACTATTAAAAAAGTAGTGACCAATTATATGTAATATGATACGAGGCGAGATATTGTGGATTTCCTCACTTTACGATAGTGGGGAGGTACTAGAACCTTGTGAATAGACAAGTTTCTAACAGATGTTGAGAACATCTACAAGTAGCGGGAAAGCGGAATGATTTCGGACAGTCAAATCGCGACAGTCAACTTCCAGCCGGAATGTTGCATATATGGATCGTCAGCCTTTGTAAGGCTTATGGTCTTTAGCCGGGCTAAAGGGAATCAACAGAGCTGATAGTCAGCTGGATATGGCAGCTGAGTGCGCATGCATGCGTACCAGTCATACACAGAAATTCTATATATATGAGCGTACAAACCCCCATGTAAATAATAATTAATCATTACGCAAGGAAATTGTCGATGCGAGTGATACTCTGTGGGTATATGTTATATCTGACGCGTTTCCCCGTGAATCAATTGGCTGGGTGGTCATCCTCCACTCGACCCAACAACCTTAAATTTAATTGGTGGGGGCGTGGCATCTGGGTTTAAAAAGAAGTGTTAATCACAGGTTTCTAGTCTGGGACTTTGGTGTTTATGAAACAGGAACAGCTCGAGGTCAACATCCTCGGTCTCCAGATGTCTGACTAGTCTCAGAACCTTGGACGAGCTGATATTGGTGGTAACAGTGAAAAAGGGGAAAGATGAGTAGATATGCGGTCTGGCCCGAGGGTATTTGCAGGTCTGTAGATACATAGAGAGCGCAGATATTCCAATATCGATTTCAGGGCAACCTTCGCACAAGTGACCGCAACTGAGCGATCTACGGGTATGTGATTGATCTGTTTGCGAACACTGGGATTGATGATGACAAACGAATGTGCTGCGTCAATTTCTACTGTACTGTCATCACGAACCATACCTATCACCGCCCATCTGATACCTTCGTCATCACCCTGACTACACTTCTAGTTGTAGGACCAATGAAGCATCTCGCTACCTATCATCTTCTCACCCTCCTCTCCGTCCGTGGACAACATTACAACTTTTTCGCTTTGCGGAACTGGGGAAGTTGCCAACACTCTTCCTCACTCCAAATATTCATCCCACATTATCCCTTATATCTTCCAGCTCAAAATATATTGGTCTTCTCCCAAACGAACCTCATTGGCTTCTTTATGGCTTGAAGTCAGATATCTATTGCAAGTCCAGGTGCGAGAAAAGAGGCGTCTTGTGCAGTCTCAACCCCCAAGAATTCTTCCGTGAGTGATTCGATACCTGAATTTGATTCAGGAATTTTTTCACCGGTGGTTCGTTGTTATCTGAAGTGTGATTCAGGGGTTCTTTCGCTGGTGGTTCGTTGTCATCTGGAGAGTGATTAATGGCAACTATGAGGGGAGATGAGGGAATACTACTCAATTCGATCCGTGTCTGTAAGGTATCGCAAGGTGATTCGTCTTTTAAAGCCGTTTCCACTGCAGTGGAACTATGTTCGAAGTCTGGCAAACAAATAGCGCCCGCTCCTGTGGCTCTCCTTATATCTTCAAAAACAGCATGCACAGGTGTATAAATTGTCCTTTTGATGAGCCCGCGAAGTGTCTGATACGAATAGAACCCGTTTATCATACCAACGACTGTGTCCGAATCGTCAAAGATCCAGCCTCCGGAGTCACCAGGTTGCCCTTAACTTCTTAGCAAGGTCATCCTATGGAGGAACTAGAGAGTGTACCCAAAGTAAATCGTGGAGTAAATACAGACTCCAATGACTTAGGTCCGTTGCGGTCAAAGCATACTGATACTAGGTCTCTCTCTAGGTATCCATCTTGCCACCCAGATATAGCACCAATGCCGTGGATATGTTTACGCTTATAGAAAAGCATGACATCGTTCTCGTTGCTATCTTCCTCGGTGTCTCCATATCCCATATAGGCCTTGAATGTTTCAAAGGTCGCCAACCCTGTGGGGTTGCCTGGCGAACTTACTGACGCCTGTTGTATGTCATTTCGCCCCATTCTATCTGCCGGGATGTCGGTAATTAAAGCCCAATCGTTCTCCGGACATCAGCTACGGCGTTTCGCCACTAGTCAGCGTCCGTGGGACATACCTGATGACGCGATTGAACAAGTTGTGGTATTCCTTCGTACTCTCTTAGCTTATAGCCCGAAGAGCATGTCACCCTGCCAAAAAATTCTGGGCACAGTGCACTGTGGTCGTCAGTGCAGTTTATGGAGTTGCGCTGTAGGACAGCCTTGGCATGACCTATTGCTGGTTGACAAAGCATGACTTCCCCATTTTTCACGCCAGAATTGTCCCCTGTGTTAGAGTAGTCTTTCAGCATGTGGTGGCAAGTAAGACCATAGATTTTCTGATGACCTGGATACTCCAGACAGATATAACCACCAAGAGTTTCTGAGAGGTGTTGCCGCTCTGGGATATTGGCAATCCCGAGTGAAGCACCATGGGATGGTCGCTTTTGATAGAGATTCCCAGGCAAATTAGTATATGCCTCTGAATTCACCGACCGACGTACGTCTCCCTGGAACACCTCAATCATATACAGCCCTCGAGTTGCTTCGTCGTCTTCAAGTTTCGAGTTCAAGAGGCTACTATTAACCTTTACCGAGTCCTCAGCGATGATACGGATAACTGGTCTTGGATCTTCTGCCGATGGCAAAAACTCGATAATCCCTGTGTTCTCTTCTCCGATGATGTCCTTCATGTGAACGTTTATCCATGGGAGCAACTCATTCTTCCATAGCCGAAGGTGTTTGGGACTAATATTCGTTGGCAGTAGATTGCAAGTAGCACCCGTTGCCCGTGAACCGCGAGTAATACTCGTTGTCGGTGGGTTGCGAGTAGTATCCGTTACCCGTTTTGTCGGGGCCGGGTGGGGGCCAAGGTGGGGAAAGTTGTTGTTGAAGGCGCTAATAGCGGCATTGGCGGTAGCAACTGAAGCACCTGAGGAATCCTTTAGGTTTTCTAAAGAAACCGGATCATCCGTACTTTTGAAGTATGGCTGGCGAAAGGAAGACATGCTGAGGTTTGGGTTACGTTCTGGTGAATGAAAGATTGTTTGTTATTGCAAAAGACAAGCGACAGAAGCAGCTTTCGGGGGTTTAGAGTGGCTGCGAAGAGTGATGGTACGATGAACTGCGGGCAGTACTGGGCCTCATATGAGTCTCATATGATGCTTACACGAAACGGAGTTTTCCCGCTAATGTAGGCGAAAACAGCTGCGCTGGCAGCTATTTTCGCGGTCCGAGACTACGAAAAAGTGGTATTGTGGCTGTCGACATGTGGCTTTCTGAGCCACTTCACTCCGCCAAGGTGTGCGCCCAACGCCCAAACGCCCAAACGCCCATCCTATGTGCGCACATCGTACGTGCTATCATGTGCCGCTGTTATTATATAGCAAGCAAATCTCGTCTGCACAGCTGTACAAACCGCCAGACGAACAAAGCATCCCCCTCGAAGATTGACCAAGACATTTCCAAGACACCATCATGTCCTATTGCTGTAAGAACTCTCTCACTAAGGCTTGTGACTGGCGGGTGTGGGTATACGACACAGAATGCTCCAAATGTATGAGCGAGGTTAGTTGCCTAGTTGTATATATCATTGACCAAACCCCAACGGCGAGCATCTACTCATCACAACCATTTAGTCTGTGAAGGATGAAGACCTAGAAGGCTCGGCGGGAATGCCAGCACATGCACCACAATCCAGTGAACACACTCTTCCAATCCTTGCAACTCGTTCATATCGAGACTGGAGCAAGGACACCAGCCCGTACGATATATTCCATGCAGATAATAGCGTTGACGACCTACCGCATCTACTCACGGGGCTGAGTCTGATTTCGCCTATCGAAAATGAGCGTTCGCAGAAAACCACAACTCCTTTGAAAATTCCACCTGGCGCAAGCACCTGCCATGACTTCTCGGGCAAAGTTGCGGATCACGCTGGCTACGGGGAGTTTAGCTCCACTCACAAAGAAAGTCTGCCATCAACGCATACCGCTGGATTGGAACCTTCTGCTGGTGGGAGGTCCACAAAACTCGAAGACTCCGTCCTCACTTCTCCCAGAAACTCCAGTGAAGAATATAACAGCCTGAATGAAAGGGTTAAGAGAGAAGAAAATAGTCGACCCACAAGCCCTTCTGTAACCTCTTTCAGTTCATACGATATTTTGGACTTGGATGATTCGGACAACGGTGTAAAGACTCATACTCCGGGAGGAACACCAAAAAAGCGAAAGATGTCGGGTGACTGTGCTGAACAGAGTGGCAGAGGTTCAAATGAACAATCTCCAAATGGTAACGGTTATGATAGCCCGGATCAGCATCCGTTGGGAGGTGGTGGAGGCGGCAGACGACCAAAAGGCAAAGAGGTCGGCGGTCCGGGACTACTATCTGGTAAGCGGTTCGCATGTCCGTATTTTAAACACGACCCTGTTCGTTACCGCAAATGCGAAACATGGTCATGCTCCGAGAAACATCGAGTCAGGTAGGCATTACCTCATCCTCCAGTGCCAAGCTAACTGCATTGTTCAGATCTCATGTCTTCAGAACACACTTAAAGCCAGTGGAATGTCTGCTTGGGTGTGGACATCGGGCCGGGCAACCTCACCAGATTATAGAGCATCTGGTGACAGGGTGTAAACAAATTGCTAGACCGGGGCCTTTTGACATGGATACCGAAAAGAAGGCAGTGCAACTAAAACGGGGCATCTCCTGGCAGCAGATCTATGCGTGCCTTTTCGATTGTGATGTGAAAGAAGCTCCGGACCCGTGTATGTGCTGTTCGTCATTCCCTTGTTCCATCATTGGCTGACTGCCCCGAAATTAGATGTCACGACCAGTCCTTCATCAGAGTTCGCTGTGGATACTCCCCAAGATAGTGTGCGCGGCAATAGAATACCTAGTCCGATCGATTTAGAAGACTTTGGAAAATTTGCATGGGAGAAGCTTGCACCTATTCTCCAGAAGACGATGGAGCAGGCTCTGCCATCCATTCTCGCAGAGTATCAAGTATCGGGGAGGGTTGGTAGGTTCCGCACGCAGACAACCACCCAGTCATCATGACGTCCTAAAATTTATAGGATCACTTTCCTCATCTACCTCGTCACCGCCTCTCAACTTGCCGGATGAAGGGATGGGTATTTACCACCCGTTGAATGGTTTGTCCTAGCAAGAAGCTCATGTCTGCATAGCAGGTTTGGACATATTCGATGCCTCACCATTCTCATCTGAGTTTGAAATGGACTACGATCCATCAAGAGCGCCTCAATCGCCCGGTGGTTTCCCCAACAACATAGATTCCCGTGATGGGCCGCAACCTCAGGTAGATGGCGGCCACGAACTGTTCCATCGAACTCTAGTGATGCCAGGCGCTGATGACGACGAATATTATGATATTTATGAGTATATTCAAAGTCCAAACCCAGGTCTTGGGGGCGAATAGATTCGAATACGTTCTCTGCATTGTTCAATAACTATAGCAACGTGTTTGAGTTTTCCGTTGTACGGTTCTTTAAGGGTGGCAGGACAAGGCTGAGGGCAGTAGATTTTGCGTTTATGTATTCGGATGTAGGAGAAATTGACTTGAGTGATGATGGTGGCGGAGATGGGATTTGGGGTCATTTGTTTTTAATAAATATTTTGTGCGCTGCGATAGTACCAGTTCTACATTGAGAAGGAACCGAAGATATTTACTTAGACCACGTTGGGTCTGAAATTGCATACAGCGGCACATGTCTGTTGCGAATGACACAGGCCGCCGATAAACCTAGAGAGCGAAACAGAGGTACGGCATTTGTATATTGGTACTCATAATGAATCACTCGCTGTCATTTCTACCAGGTATTGAATCCGGCAAGCTTTCGCCACACCAAATTATTTTCCAGACTCTTACACAGTATCCATCACGCCCTCCTTGGTAATCACGGATCTCCCCTCTAACGAAACTTTCGCCTTCAAACTCACCGCAAACACGCTCTCACACCCCATCTCCACGCCCTGACTGACATCAATCTCAGTTACACCTTCATGAATCTTCAGATAAGCCGTCAATGCGCACGCTGCAGCGCCACTTGCTGGGTCTTCCAGCTCTTCCCCAAAGAACATTCTCGCCCGAACCTTTCGCCTTGCGCCATTCTCGCTGGGATGCAGGACATAGAAGTACGTCCCCACAAACCGAGGATTATCAGTCCCCGGTAACTCAGAAAGGGTTGGATATGGCCGGAGTTGCGAGAGCCCATGCTCAGTGGCGACACGCATCAAGATAAACGTTATACCGGTCATTACCTCTGTCCTAGCATCGCCCACAAAATCAATCCCCGGCTGGAGGGCCTTGAGGCGTGCGGTGATATCTGGTGAGCAAGGATGGAGCTTCAGCTGCGGTGGGATCTGCCCAGGGACCTCGACTTTTACGCCATTCGCGACGCGGGATGATACAACTTGTCCGGCGGGTGTAAGAAGCGTCAGCTCTGTGCTGTCCGGATGTAATTGAAAAAGGTAGTTTGCGGTACCAATGGTTGGATGACCGCCGAATGGCATTGCGGTTCCGACTTCGGTGAATATCTCGATGACTCTCACTGCTTCGTCACCATCTTGCGGGGGGTGGAGGAATACGGTCCCTGGGTATCCAAAGTTGCGGGCTATGGAGGATTTTTGTGGAATGGTTAGGGAGGTGTCCGCTTGGAGATGGACAATTGCGAGTGGGTTACCCCCAGGACTCTCGGGCGTGCTGGTGAGGGGCGTGAATACATTGAGGACGGTAAAGTTGAGTTGAGGAGACATGATGGTTGGGAAAGAGATATCAAGCTGCTTATAAGCAGAGTAACTGGGTATTAGACGAATAACTGACATGTGTCTATCTCCCCACTATAAACGCTCGTGCAGACAGTCTGGCTGGGCATTGCGAGGCATGATGGCATTGGAGGTAGCATCCAGAAGTAAGCATAGATGCAGGTAATGTTGCGGATCTGGTTGGTTGGTCAAGCGAGAGGCGCCCATATCTCCTCCACATATACCCATCTTGTATTAGATTTTCATACATGCATCTATCACATTCTGAATCGGACCCGTAATGTGTTTAAAGTACTTGAACATATTGTTTGTTGGAGTAGAGTAGAGTCCATGTCTAGGAAAATGCAGCAAACTGTCTATCCGGCCAATGACCTGCTAGCTGGAAGAAGCAATATTCAAAGGTAAAGAGTTGTGCTCATGTTTGAACAAGGCGATGCCCTGGCGAGCGCCGAGTTACAGACGTCATATCTATCCGTCATAGACTACCTCGTCTGCGTTACGAAGATAGTCATTTGGACATTGTTAGAAGAGCCAACCTGCCGCTTCGCCAAAAGTCCTCCATTGCGTATTGGGAGAAGGATGCTTTCCAACACTCTTGCGCCATTGGTCATAAACATGTCAGTTTACCTTCGTTGACTCGCCATCTTCAGAATCTGATCCGTCTGACAGACTATTTTAAAAGTACGTATACGTACGCATCCGTGGCTTAAGCTTGATACAATATTGCTCGCGGACTCATATATAGCCAACAAGAAACGTCAATTTCGATTTTATTTGATATTGGTCTTCGGACGGTGAGGTCCCAGTATGCAGTTCGATTCACGAGCGTTGGTTTCCAGACACTTCATAATATTTCATAATTTTCAATTTTCAATCGAGTGACTAAGCGTGATCAATCAATTTAGCAGCAAAACCAAAAATCCAGCGAGTCGCCGCGTAGAAACCAACCATATTGAATTGCGCGAGTCAGGGCGCAAAAGACTGGACATATATCCATGATAAAACCTGTTCATATAGAATTAAAGTGGGTGATCGATATCCCTACTCGAGTTTTCCTTGCTCGAGCCCGGAGCTGTTCCAGGAAACTGTATCCCTCTCTTGCTCTCCAGAGTTTGAACGGAATTCAGGCAGAATACAGGACCTAGCACAGTATATAATACTAAAGTCCCAATTGACAAATTTTAACTGAGGTAAAAATACCCTGCATCAGAAGTCACACGGATTTAGGGTTCTATCCTATGGCTCCACAAAGCCTTGCATGCCGAGAAATCCATTGACTTTCCCGATCTCTCATGGATGCATCTTCTCCATCAGGAATGCAACTCAACACCCCAGCCACTGGGTCCCATCCCAGAATGTCTAATTTCTAAGGTATGTGCTATACATATTAACTCCTGCTCATTCTCCCATCTTCGTTCCCGGACTTAGGATGATATCGCATCCACGATTGGCGACCTGAGAAACCGCTATCGTGTATTGTTGCAACCCCACCTGTATTTCAGCTTGATGAGGTGTTGCTGTTTTGGATTCTGAACCGCGGTTATTATCGATTGTATCGTTGTGTTTTACGTGGAAATGGGCGTGGACTGGTTGATTCCTGGATGAATTGAAGGTATTTAGTCGGATATCGATCGCGAGGCACGAGCCATATGAATCTGTCGTAGGATTACTGTGGAGGGCAGAAATCCTGTTACCTCTGAGTACTCTTTCGTGTTTCGCCTGTGCAGCATGCATTGAGTGATTGCATGCGGTAGATAACGATAGATTTTGGTGTTTGAATTTTGTGGCCAAGCAAGGGGTGGGGAGATGATATCTGACCTCGTATTCTGTTTGGCAGAATTTTTCGATTGTCTGCAATTGATTATTTGACAAGAACGCCGGATTTGTCAGGAGATATCTCGCCCTGTTCTCCCTCAATTAATTTCTTTGAACCAGTCGATCTTCCGTTTCAATTCATCCAGACAAGCTTCGTCGTGTGCATGGGGTCATTTGGCGATTAGGAAGGTTGGCAATGCACAGGGTTCCGAGATCTGTAGCTTTCGAATCCCAACCAACCTCACCACCACAAAATTATAGTAAAATATCTCTATTTTCTACTTCTAGTGAATAATATGGCTTCGACATCAGCTACTGTTATCGGTAGCACAGGTCTCGTGGCAAGCATCCACGATCCTCAGCCGCAGCGGCGACTACTCTAATCTCATCTTTAGGGCGCGGCAATCCTCAACCACCTCCTCGCAGACTCCTCCATCACCTCCATCAATACACTCACCCGCCGCCCCTTCTCTTTCACTATTAGCGATCCCTCCTCTAAGCTCCATGCTACAATTGATCCTAACTCCGATACCTGGGCCTCCTCCCTTCCTGCCCTCCTCACTCCTCCTTCTTCGACCGTTCTCTTCTCCGCACTCGGGTCTACACGCTCTGAAGCAGGGTCTGTAGATGCACAACGCAAAATCGACTATGAACTCAACCTCGCGCTCGCCTTCGCCGCAAAATCTGCTGGAGTAAAAACCTATGTCCTTATCTCGGTCTACGGTGCCAATTCGACGTCTCATTTCGCTTACCCTGCAATGAAGGGGAAGCTGGAAGATGATGTGGCGGCGCTAGGCTTCGAAAAGTGCGTTATCGTTCGTCCTGGCCTCATTATGGGCGATCGAGAGAAGCCGAGGTTGTCGGAGCGGCCGCTTCATGCGCTGATGAAGTTGGTCGGCTGGGTGAATGCGAATTGGAGGAATTACGCAGCGCAGGATTGCGTTATGATTGCAAAAGCAGCTATTCGGGCGGGGGTAGAGGAAGGGGTTTGGGAAGGGAGGAAGACAATTGATGGGAAGAATGGGGGCAAGGTGTGGTACATGGAAATCGGGGAGATTGTAGAGCTCGGGAAGTAGTTGAGAGGGCCATGGACGAATACTTTAAATGGCATTAAGGAGGACTGGAATTCCAACATATTCTTATGAATAATGAACTACATTCATGTTCTACAGGTGGTGCAAAGGCATTGAGGGTTTCAGAAGAATATAGGTATTCCTTATTAGATTTGTAGACACCTTGACCTTGATGGCACAGCAAATTGAAACGACTGTATTGTGAACAAGGCAAAAACTGAAACAATATTAAATTTATAGCTCCAATCAGTAGAGTATACTAGGTAAGAGTGGTATGGCAGAATGTCAACAAACCTAAAGGCAGAAGGTCCGCCTTCATGGTTGTGAGTGAGAGTTCCTTACGCGATTCCGACGACGACCCTGCAACACATAGCTAAATCATTTCGACTCGAAAATCACCATTCTCCCTTCAAGCCCAAGCACAATCACATTTCGTCGGCATATAATATCAGTATTAATATTTGTTGGAGAATAGTAGGTGCCTCTTCAACAGAGCCTCCTCTTCGTTGCCGCCGCACCTCTTTCTCTCATCTCCATCCTTTGCGCGCCTCATCAATCGCCAGACTTCGATTCCCCTCTCATACCACACACACCCACCACCACTCCGACTCCTTTTTCCCTCGACAGGATTTCTCATCTTTTGCTAAACAAGTAACGTCTTGTCATTTTCCTTCTCCTTCATCTCGTCAAGGTTTTTAATATAGTCATTATCACCATATGGCTGCCGTAAGTTCCTCGTGGCTTCATTGTCCATCCCCTCCTCCTCCTTCCGTCCGCTCCCTCCTCCTCCACCATTTGAATCGGCAACTGACTCCATTCTTGCTGACATTACACCTGACCTCACAGTTACCCACGCAACCTCGTCCCTCCCAGTTCAGCGGTGCACAGCTTCCTCAGCAGTTCCTACCCAATGGGTCTGGATTGCCACAGCCTCTCGGCGTCGCTGGACTTCCGCCAAATAACAAGATCATCGAGAAGAGCGGTGTGCGAGTTCTGTGCATTGCCGATGTCAGAGGTATGTTTTACGTCTCCGGTTGTTTTTACGCAGCTGTTCGCGACGGGGCTGACCTGGTGCATAGGTCATCTTCGAACTTTAAATGAGCTAGCGAAAAAGGCGAATGCCGACTACATCCTCCATACTGGTGACTTCGGATTCTATGATGACAGTTCGCTCGATAGAATTGCTGATAAGTCCGTTACCCTTCATCGTCTGGTTTCTAGTACACATCACAAAAGTTGTAAATAATAGCTAATCGGAATTAATTCATGTAGGACTCTGCGCCATGTCGCCCAATACTCGCCTCTCCTCGACGATTCGCTCAAGAAACAGATCCAAATTCAGAATCCAGGTCCTGGACTGAATATCAAACAGCTTATTGGCCAAATACAACACCCTCTGTCCGAACTACCTCTCTTTCTATCACATAAATACTCTCTCGACGTTCCGGTATACACAGTTTGGGGTGCTTGTGAGGATGTTCGTGTTCTGGAGAAGTTCCGTTCCGGAGAGTACAAAATCAACAACCTTCACATCATTGACGAGGCATCTTCCCGACTTCTGGACGTAGGTGGTGTAAAGCTCCGGTTACTAGGTCTCGGTGGTGCGGTTGTTATGCACAAGTTGTTCGACAACGGCGAAGGGAGAACAACCATTGCTGGTGGTCAAGGTACCATGTGGACAACATTACTTCAGATGGGAGAGCTCGTGGACACGGCGAACCGGGTGTATGATCCTACAGAAACGAGGATATTTATTACACACAACTCCCCTGCGCGTGAGGGATTATTGAATCAGCTTTCCGTAACTCTCAAGGCCGACTTTTCGATTTCTGCTGGTCTACATTTCCGCTATGGAAGCTCTTACAACGAGTTTAGCGTTAACCCTAGTTTGGACCACTACCGTGGAAAACTGGCATCTTCGAAGGCCTCATTCAATGACGTCTGGGAAACTGTCAAAGGAGAGGTGACTCCTGCTGTCTCACAGAACCCTTCACAGCAACAGCTCCTTGAACATGCCCTGGCATTTGTTGAGAAGATGCCCACTAGTGCTAATGGAGGCAATCCTTTTGGCGGCCCCTCGGCTAATGCTGCTCCTGGCGCGGGCCAGGTTGATGAATCCGCTTTTAAGAACATGTGGAACTTCAATCTTGCAGATGCAGCTTTTGGTTGGCTTGTTCTTGAGGTTGAGGCCGGTCGGATTGGCACAGAAATGAAGGCCCAAGGATTCAATTTCTCGCATAGAGGCGGCAAGCAACCACAGCCACAACATCACAGTGCCCAGCAAATCCTCCGAGAGCCAACTCAAGCGACTGCGCCACCAGTTGGACCCCCTGCTCAGGCATCTACTCCAACTCCCATAAGTCCAGCTGTTCCTCCTTTGGGCCCAAGAAAGTCGACACAGCCACAAGTTCCGGCCAAGACTACTTCTCCGCCTCCTGCGGCATCACCTCCAAGAATTGAGCCAGCTGTTCCGACAAAGCCTGCGACTCCTCGTCCAACACCCTATGGCCCTGCCAACAGGACTACTACCCCGACATTGGCTGAACCTTCTTCACCGGAAGCGCAAAAGCCCTCCAATAGTAACGGGGCCACTCCAGTTGTAGCGGTTCCTGCGGCCAACTCACCTACTCTTACAGGACCTTCATCAGTTCCTCAGACCCCCGCTCAGGAGAATGCCCCTCCGGGTCGTGGACAACGGTGGTCAGGGCCTGGTCTCCACATAGCTGGAGCTATGTCTACTGAAGCCGTCCGGGAACTCATTCCCGAAGAAGACCAGAAGCTTATCTTACACATCGAGGAAAAGATCAGCAAGAGTAGCAGAAAATACCACCTAGCGTACTTCCAGACTGAGGAGCTTGCGAGCGAGGTTCTCGGAAGGATACCCGAGGAATATACTACCGGTCAATCCAAAATGACTGAGCGTGACGGGAAGCCATATGTCAAGCTCTTGGAGGAGCTATTATTCGATCGGGATCGCCAGCAGATTGATCGCGGAAGTCGCGCAGGGATGGATTCCAGCAAGTGGAGCCGTGGTCAGCCCCTTGGAGGAAACACAAGTGAGAGTGACAATACCGGTAGCTCTAGTAGGTATAATAGAGGCTATAGACAGGGTAGCAGGTCCGGAGGTCGGGGGTACGGGGGAGGTGGTCGCGGCGGTCGCGGCGGCGGCTCAAAGAGAGGAAGACTTGGTGATAGTGGGGAAAGTGGATCGGCACCTGCTCTGCCAGAATAGGAACCTGTCAGATCTCGTCGGGATCGTCGAGGTCAGCAACAGCAGCAGGATCAGTTTAACCGGTATGATCGGTTTGATCAATTTGGTAGGCTGGTTCAGCAGTAAGATGACTTGATGGTAGAAGGCGGTTGGATATGGTTGGGGATTTCTTTTGTTTCTTTCAGCGTGTTACTTTCACTTTCGCCTGATACTTTTCTACATTATGAAGGTAAAACTTGTTCAGACCGCGCTGTGTCTACATTTGAGGCATAGTATGCGTTATGGATTTGTGTTTTTGTTTTTCACCCTTATAGTGTACTGTTTCTGAATAGCGATTTCCCCTTTCCTTTTTCTCGATACATACTAATGGATTGGGAATTCTATGGTTTGTTTTGCTTGTTTCCGTCTCAAGTGTCATGCGGTTTCTGGCTGGGAAAAGTTGAATGTATACTCGTGTTCGTATTTCTAATCGGTCTGTGGGCTGAAACTTTACGAGAGCTCTTGCATTCCACTATTTTCTGCTCGTGAGCTGTCGCTTGAACTTGACATGTCTTGGCACATACCTGAACCCCACCACACCCCGCACCACAACCAAACTGCCGAGTCTCCACCGCTCTGAAACGCCATGGGTAAATCGTCCAAAGACAAACGTGATTCCTACTACCGCCTCGCAAAGGAATCCGGCTACCGTGCGCGCTCAGCATACAAGCTCCTCCAGCTCAATCAGGCCTTCAACCTCCTATCGTTTCCCTCTAACGATGCCGACCACCCTCCCCGAGTTATCGACCTCTGCGCGGCGCCCGGATCATGGAGCCAAGTTCTTTCCCGCCACCTGCCCACAGAAAGCACCATCATCGCTCTGGATCTCCAGCCTATGACCCCGATTCCGGGCGTGGTAACATTACAGGCGGACATCACCCATCCAAGCACCCTCCCACTAGTCTTTAAGCACCTAGGCGCGGGGTCAAAGGCAGACTTGGTCATATGCGACGGTGCACCAGACGTCACGGGCCTCCACGACCTCGATGAATACGTGCAAGCGTCGCTACTCCTCAGCGCGCTCAACCTTACCGTCTGCGTGCTCAAGCCCGGCGGCGCGTTCGTCGCAAAGATCTTCCGGGGGAGAGACGTGGATGTGCTTTTTGCGCAGCTGCGATGTCTGTTCAAGAGAGTCACCTGCGCGAAACCTCGCTCCTCCAGGGCAAGCAGCATCGAGGCCTTCGTCGTGTGCGAGGACTATGCACCGCCGATAGGGTTTGAGCCGAGTCTTGAGCGGCCGCTGGGGTATGGCTCGGTTGTGACCGTGGCTGGCGGGCTGAGGGAGGGCGAGAGGGAGGGCACGGTGGAGGGTGTTGATGAGGTCGCGTTGGAGGAGCTGCAGCCTGAGGGGAAGGACTTGGCCAGGTTCATCGTACCGTTTATTGCGTGCGGCGATCTGAGCGCGTATGATTCGGATGCTACGTATCGTCTGCCAGATGTCGATGAGGAGGGGAGGAAGAGGGAGAGTATTGATCCCGTGCAACCGCCGACTGCGCCGCCGTATAAGAGGGCGGTGGAACTGAGGAGGCAGATGGGCGGTGGTGGTGGGAAATGATTTGGTGGGTGTATATGCGGTTATTGTCGTTTGGGATTGCCTGGGTATATATTTGGTAGAAAAAAAGCTTTGTTTGTCCTATTCCAGTGTGTCGTCACAGGACGTCGCCCGTATCGCACAATACTGTACTTGTTGCAAGTGTACCTGCATCGTGAGCCTCACTGCTCAGATCCGTTTGATATGCAGTTTGTGTATGAAGATATGCCTCAGGAGAGCGGCTCATATCAGTGCAGAGCGGCTCATATCGTGCAAACGGATATGCAAACGAATATAAATATAGATACAGATATAGACACGGATATGGATATGGATATAGGAGTCTAGTCTGTATATATACGGACCTTCTGGCCTCGAGAAGATCAGTCAATCAACAAGTCTTTCTAGCATCCAAAGTAACAGTACTGGCAGCAGTTAGCAGTGGGCGTCCGTCCCATAATTATTTTAGTTTGGTCAGCGCCAGAGACGGCTGTTCCATATGCTGAAAGTGTCAATAGAACTTTATTCTCCTACACAAATCAAAGATCTACTGTATTTACTTCCCGTGCCATCTTTCAGAAATTATCATCAACAGCTATCCCATACAATTTTGCTATCAGTAGGCACGTCCCAACTGTAGTCGCCAGTATAGTATCACTTATTGGCCAATTACTCTGTCCAGTTCAATTGGTACTATACACATTATATTCCTGGTGATATTTGAAGTATGTTTAGTTGCGATTACTTTGTAATTGGAGCGCTGCGCTCTCCCTCCGGGCACATGATTGGGAAGATAATGAATGCAGCTGCATCTCTCCACATCTGCGGTTTCACTGTCTACTACATCTACAGCAAGCTCAAAGCGGAGTAAGTTTTCAATGGCTTCACCTTTAACTCTCGCTTGGAACGGGCGTATAAACAGCGGCGATAAGACTCAGGTGTCCGGGACTTTTACATGGCCCAATCCATACCCAGCCGATTCTTGAACAAAGCGACTTTGGGGGTCCCTCTTTGCACTGATACACGCCTAGGATACTGTTTCATATAAGGATTTATGAAACCATGTTGATGTAATCCATTGGTATTAATTCCCATATCGATGGGTGAGAAATCGTATACAAAAATTCTAATTCGCAAATAGATGTTAAATAGGGCAGTTAGGGCTACTAACCCTGACACGTTTGTTCTACCCCATTGATGGAAACGCCCCGTCTGTGGATTGGGGTAGCCTAGTCCGTGGAATGGGCGCCCTATCTGCGGAATGGGTGGTTTTTAGCGTTATCTGCCATTGGGGAATCCTTCATGGAATCTTCTAACAGGGTAGTACTTTGTAATGTACTTTACAACACTACCACAACACCATCACTCATACAAATTGTCCACGAGGCATCACCATCCTATTGTCGATGTCCACCATTCCGCAGACAGGGTGATTCCCCAACGGGATGGAACACGTTGTCTGTCGCGCTTGTCCGTCTCCCTCCATGATGGCGCCCTTCAGGCCCACCTCCACCAAGAAGCTCCATTTCGCAGACGACACCTTCGGACCCTCACCTCCCTCAATGTTTATTCTTCGCTCTGACACCCCTCCCCCCTTCCTTGGCTTCTGGTGTCTCATTTGCAACCCATGCTGTTTCGGTTGCGTCATGTGTCAGTTCTTTCGCAGGCGGGCTGGTACAGGGCCAGCCTTCGGCGAGCTCGCGGATCTTGTAGTGCTCGAGCGCCAGGTCGTCGGGACGCGAGCCAGTGGGGAGGGAGTGGAAGTCAGGCATAACAACTCATAGTAATCACAGGTGGAGTCATCCAGTGTACCGTCGGCGATAGCTCAGGAAGCGTGCCTTATCTTTTCTTTGTTTCCTCCATGGTCCTTATGAATTGGTGGATCTCATCCACCGAAATAACGTCGGATCGATTGACGGAATCACATAAAGATATATATATATATATACGTTTAACAGATACTGAGAGTCACGTAACTTCTCGCTTTGCTCTTTCGCGAAGACAAGGATGGTTGAAATCATGTACAGTAGTACTTGTATTCATCTTTAGTTTTTGAATCTAGATTGAGATGGTTTAGCAATGTCCAACGTGGAAGATATCAATAGTGGGTACGCACCCGTGTAACTCTAGATCGGAATTTTACTCGACGGTAGCGGGCTGTAGTGGTTGGCGGTGGCGATTGTTGGCTCTGTCCAGCGCGGCTTCTAAAGGTCTCCCTGACCGACGTAACGAACGAGATGTCTGGACAATGGGGGCATCGCTGAGTCTCAGTTGTGTTTCGGCCCAGTCGTCACCTCAGAAGCGAAGAGGTGTGATGAGGATGGTACAGGACTAGTTAAAGCCAGAGGAGAAATATGAGTCACAAACAATCATGCCGGGTATGAGATAAATGTGCCTTAAGTTGTAGACAGGAGGCACGGTAAGATATGGGTAGGACCTGGCAGGCGCTGGGACGGGGGTTGACGGGAGCAATTTAGGGTCGTGGTGGGAGGGGTAAATGCTAATATCAAAGAGGGATCGAGCATAAGAACCCCACATGATGTCAAGGAGCGCTAGTCCCACATCATTGGGCTTGACGTACACGGGTCAGGTAATAAATGATCGGACACTCCTATTCTGGCAGAACGTCGACAGGATCGGAAATTTTTAGATCGCCACCACAAGATTTGGGTACAGCGCGGTCTAGAATTAACAAAAGGGGAGATATGAAGTATCTGAAGTGTACCGATCTCGCGCCACTTGATCGGCTCTTTAATTTCTCACTCAAATCCACTTCCCAAAAGGAGCCGTCCGATCATTTATTACCCGACCCGAGTATCATCCGCAACATGTGAGCGTTGGTGTGGGTGTTTGTTTGTTTGTAATCATATTGCATTCACCCCAAAGGGGTGCCCAACTAAGTTACCATAAGCCGGCCGGCCGCATAGCGGTCATGGCATATACTACTACACTTTTATATAAATGCCACAGTCTCTCCCTCCGCAGCTGCCCCACACAAATTGAAAACCCAAAGACCCCAGGAATCTGACAAAACCCGAAAGCCCCCGAAATTAACTCCCACACGGTGAAGTCACAACTGCCACGCTCCCCGGAAAACCTGCCCTCTCCCCCATAACACTTCAAATTAATTGGCCCCCCTTCCTAGAGTATAACCTGCACATCCTGTCATCTGACGACCACCACTTAAAAAATCCTCGCTCAGGCTCAGTCCAGGGTCTCATTGATGTTATCGCAGTGGAATACCCCAACTGCCAAACTCAAAAACACAAGAGTAGGCAGGACATTCGGAGGTCCGGAAGTGACTCCCTAGGTTGGTGTGGGTGTTGCGGGAGGTGGCACGACTACATATCTTTCAGCCCCATTTGCAATGTGAACTCCAGCAAAATACTAGGGTTTATTAGGGAGGTTCTGCATGGAATGTTCCAAAACTTTGAACACGAGTTCTGTGACTTTGGGGCGAGAATGGTTCTATAATAAGAAACTTTGTGTGTGTGTAAGGGCGATGTCACTCTCAACCCTACGGCCTAGAGCCAGGTAGTACTATGAAAATTTTGTACCAATTAGTGTGAATAGTAGAATCGACAGTCTAATACATACTTCTTGTTTCTGAGTTAAGAATGAAGCCCACTGATCCCAAGTGAAGGAAGTCATGAGGGCACTTCGCCTGTGACATGCGGAATCACTTGAATCAAATATACTAAGCCGCACAGTTTAAACTAAATCATCGAGTCCAAGTCCCCTGACTTTGCCGCGTAGTTATAGGTGCACTGCCGCGAGGTTGGTGTGCAGTTATTGAGGTAGATGTGAGTTAGTGCGTGCTTATAGATGAGGGCGTTGCGGGTGTCAGCCATCGCGAATTTCCTTGGGAAGCTTTCGGGCTTTCATCTTTGGGGCCACTTTGAAAGCGCCGGGATATCTCTAGCTTTCCCGAGGATCTTGCCAGCTTTCCAGTGGATGCGGCTGCAGGTTCACTAGTCTACTAAACTTTAAATTGACTAGCCCGGGAAATTTTACATTATCTGGCCCGGGAAACTTTAGATTCCATGCAGGTAGCTATAGGTACTCAGGAGCGTCTAGATTATCCGGCCAGGAAACATTTATCTATCTATCTAAGTTAACCATAGTAAACGTACAGTAATATCAGATCGTCGTCTAGTATCACAGTACTACGTTTAAATGTCCGATGCAGCAGGCTGTCTGATCTATGAGTGGTTCTTTGTCCCCTACATGCTCGAAGCTGGGTAATTAATATTGGGTGCAGTACTGATTTTGGTCTTTGCTCGTCTATCGATATCGTAGATTTGCTGGGTTTCTCTACCTCTGCAAAGTCTTGGTAATGAGTTTCTCTTATTCCGTCATCGTATGCACGTCATTGCCGCAGGCTGTGGGGTTGCGCTTCCTCCTCGACTTGCCGGATTCTAGCTCCTCAAGTTGGTCTGCAGTGCGTGGGGTTTGTGAAACGTGCGTAACCCACCACGCAGCAATACCCAATCATCGTCAAGGGCTTATTTTTGTGGCCACACATGGCGAGCAGGAGCGTCCACTTTGAGGCGGAGTAGTCTTTCACAGACGTCATGAAGATGGTTTGGTTTTCAGCTTGATAGTATAGTTCTTACTTACATCTAGAGCACTGCTCGAGGAATTGCAGCGACTGCACCAAACCTCTTTCAACACAGACTGCGAACCAACTCCATCATGGCGGGAAGCGGTGACGAGAATAGACACGGCAAACATGGTGATACAGCATCGAGCGGCAACCTCACCACGCCAGGACGGCCATACTCACATAAACGGCGTCGGTATAAACGATGTTCTCGAAGTATGAGCTCAGAGCGTAGTGGTGATATCGAAAGCCCCACATCCGCAACAGAATCGAGCAGCAAACCCACTGCACCGAAAGTGAGATATTTCTGGCCACCGGATCATGTGTTAACCCTTATAAACTGGATGCAAACACGTGGCGATTTGTTTGAAGACAAAACAAAAAATGCCACCATTTGCAAAAACGAGGTTTTTGCCGACGTCGATGAGATAACACCAAAGAGAATAGGGGAGAAATGGTACCGGCTCCGTGATCGTTACCAGAAGGCAGTTTCACATGGCACGTATGCTTGTAAGTCTTCCTAATACGTAGATATCAATACCTATACAGGTGTATATTGCATGTCACATAGAATTTGAAATTTCTAACTGCCTGAGCAGCGGGGTGTGAATATTACGCAGAATTGAATAAAACCTGGCGTTTGGACCCACAGCTTGCGCTCGAAAACCAGCCGTCTGACAAACAGCTTTCGAGCTCCGGGGAAATCTGGAAACAAGAGCACCGACAGATCCTGGGCGACAAGGATATCTGGACACTAGAGCCAGTGGACTCTAGCAGAACTATTTTTGCAGATGAAGGCTACCTAGAGCCAGTGGACTCTAGCAGAACTATTTTTGCAGATGAAGGCTACCAAGAAAGTTCTCACTTTTCGCCATCACCCTGGGCACGAGAAAGTACGAATGCGGATTGTCCCGCAAACCCAGCTTTCCTTACGTATGATTCACATTTCAATTGCATGTTCAGTAACAGCGGCGATGGCGACCTCCCCGACTCTAAGATCCAAAAGCCAGCCCTACGTGTACAGCCTCCCCAAACTTTTCGAGAATATAAAGAAGGCCTAACCAATCGCAATCCCTTCTTAACATACGTACCGCAAACGCCTAAGATTTTTGATTTGCCGACAGATACACTCTCAACACCCGAATGCCATTGGGAGAGTTCCATAAGTGACCAGTCTTTACCAGGACAAAGCAGTCACAAAGTTATTTCCAAAGTCGAAACGATGATACCCACCAAAAATGTCGTCTCGGAACATTTCGAATGCCCGCTGCTGTTTTCTCGGCACTTCAAGATGACTGTGGATGAAGGAAGCTCCACCAAACCCGTTGCTCTGGAATTGGCGGAAGATCCACTTTTGGAGGCCGAGAGAATATTGAAGCACTTTAAAAGAAGTAGCACGGGTCAGTCGCCCCCAGAAGACTCTAGCGATGAAATCGGTACGCTAGATAACCCTGAAAACGCTGGTATCATGGATTCCAGCGGCAGAACAGGCCCAGAAATCTTGGATGAGCGATGTGGTAGCAATTTTTGCGCTCGGGCTGTCCCGGAAGGTTCCGATGTTATCAAACTGTACGAGAAGCATTCATCCAAACTGCGGGATGTCTTCAGCAATCTGGAATTCCCGTTATATTCATTCACGATGATGCTTCGCGGGAATGAACAGGACGGCAGTGAGAAGGTTGTGCTATTTGTCTGGATACCTCCTGCCTCAAGGTATGACGAAGAATCTTGTCAGTATTCGGCCCCAATGACCAGTGAAGATGAACTCAAGTCTGCACTCGAGAAAATATGCAGCCCGTTGGATTGTGAGGTAGAACTGCTACACGGGACACCAGGGACTTTTGCATCAAAGTCATTTTGGGATTGCCAAAAAAATCCAAAAAGCCACTTTTTCATTGATCAGCTATTTCCTGGGGCTGGTATCAAAGGAAAACATTATTTTGGCACCATCGGAGGACTTCTTGTGGATACAAAAACCCAAAAGAAGTATGCGGTAACTTGTGGACATGTTCTCGACTCATCAGACGATATCTATTCGATGGATACCACCTCCGTAGACATTTTATACGAGAGAATAGAATGCCTCAAAAGAAAGTGGATTGAGGAACTAAGCGAAGTTGTAGACAAGATCAAACGGTTGGATTGCAAGGAGCTTGTTCCTCGACTGTTTGCCCTTAACTCTGCAAAACGTTTTTTCGAGTGGCAAGAGAATGAAAAGTCTTGCATCGACAAAGCCGCAGATGAGAAACAGAAGTTGGGAATGTTGAAAGTCGGAAAGGTAGCAAGTGTCAAACTGCCTACACTAGGAAAAAACACTCTTGCCCAGGAAACACGCTACTTGAAACTTGGTACCCATTCTCTTCCTAAATCACCCAGATCTTTAAGCTAACATTGCCTTAGATGGCTCCTGGAAGGCAAAAGACTGGGGTTTGGTGGAGGCAGTGGGTGTGGATACTGGTTGTAACTCCGCATTATGGCCGGAATGGTTAGGACCAATTGCGAGGGAATACAGCCTTTGCGAATCCAGCAACTCCAGACGAGAAGGATCCTCGGTTGGAGGCACGGAGGTGATGAAGCTGGGCCGATCGAGTGGCTTCACTTTCGGCACGCTTTCGGCCATTCCCATGACAACCGGAGAAGGGAGTCAGATAACAACCGATCGTATGATTGTTTCAAAACCTAATTCCCCTTTCGCTCTTCCTGGAGACAGTGGATCACTTGTTTTTGACAAGGATGGCAGTGTCATTGGTATGCTCCACCGCGGTCTATATCCAGATCCTTCCAACAAGAAAGAACAACAAGAGTTCCTGAAGGGCGGCTGCCCAGTATATATACAGTCATATAACGACATCAAAAAGTGGATCAAGCAAAAGTTAAACATGGATGTCAAACTCGATACGACCTATGGAGGCCCTCTAAGTCCTTGGTGGCTTCCCAGTCGAAAGCTCTATGATCAGAGAAATGTGGAGGAAAGCGTTGCTGATCTATAGACCTTCGTATTGCCTGAGAGTGAAACTATAGCGATCAAATTGCACCCCCGCGGACTGAAGAGAAAGCACCAAGATGCAGTTGTTTACGTCAATTCCTCCTCTGTGAGATGATCATTTCCTGTCATCGGGACGCCTGCCGTACTCCCCCAGAACAGCATTCAGGGTTTCGTGGAGTCCAACTGTCATTTTCTTTGGATTCACATATATTCCAACTTTCCTTTTATCCGGATCAACAAGTGGCGAACGTTTGCATTTCCTCATGCCTACTTACCGTCTGTTTGTATTGGGCTCGTGTTTAGCACTTCGGTGTTCTCGATTGTCGGGGAGTTTGGGTAACACCGTTAGAGGATAATTACCGGACCGGTCTCGATTAAGTGATCTAAAGCAGCAGTGCTTTCATTGTATCCGAGCTTGTCCTGGTTTGGAACGACACAGTATGACTCAGAAACGAGGAACGAAGGACGACCAACATGCCGCGCCAGTTTTGCCTACAAGCTATGATATGAAGATACACATCGGCGAAGGCAGCAATTCAAAGGTTCCATGATTGCAACAAATTTTCATACCAATCAGTGCTGTTCCGAGCAGAAGGAAAGAAGGAGAATGGCGATGGAAATTTAAACGAGCTTGAAGTTGTGGATTTTTGATTTCGCTTATATCTTAGAGGTCATGTAGGTGATTACTTGAATTCATAGAGAGTAGAGGACGGCTTTCCTTAGTGTAAGTGTATGAGTAAAGAGTTCATATAGAGCTTGCTAATGTTTCTGTATTGTTTTTGCATGGTTTTTGTACCAGGGTTTCTTTTGTATTTTTGGGGTACATATTCTCTGGAACATTGTGGGGGTAGAGTAGGGAGATCATATCCGTCCGTAGGTTGATGCCTGGGCGTTTGTAGAGCTGGAATCAGAGTGGATGATAATAGGGAAGGGTGCGCAAGCAGCACAGCCTCAAGGCCTCAAGATTCGCGTTTTGATAGGATCACTTTAGAACGGTGGCGGAGCTCATACATATACGCACGCACATCTGCACCAGCAGCTGAAAACATACGTAACCGACTATTAACCCACAGCCTCACCTTGCATAGATACCTATAAATTCACCATTTGTGTGGGTTTTCTTCAATTAATCCTATATAACAAGCATCTTCGGACTTTGATTGCCCATATTCACTATCGCCGATTACCACCGTACTCGAATATCTCCCAAGCCTTCCACATATCGACCATGGGCTACACTCTTCTTCAGAGAGAACTACACATTCAAGACGCCCGCAACCACATCGGATGCTTCGTGGCAGACGCCCTCCGCCCGGCGGACTCCTTCTTTCCCGAGAAACCTGAGGCGAGTTTTTCGGTCACCAACGGGCACTTCCTTCGTCCCATAAGGCACACAGCAGCAAAGCTCATGGTCAAAGCACAAAACAACACTGCCCTTCACCTGGAGCTATGCAAGCTATTCGATATCGGCATCGGAGAAAAGCACGAAAAAGATCTTCAACTGGAGTCGAAATCAGTCATAGTGTACGGAACCAAGAACCACCCGCAACTCTTTAAAAAACTTGTAAAGCAAGATTGCGTCGAATCGTGGATGCAGGAAAACGAAAATGTCTACATGCTCGTCAGCTACATATCTGCCATCAATGCCCACATCACTGTTGGCAACGGTCAAATCGAAAACGTAAACTTCGACGCCAACTTACCCATTTCAGCAGCCGCCGGCATTCCAGGGCATCTCAACGCTGGGATAGCGGCTAGCCAGCAGGTGGAGCACAAATCGTCTGGTGAAGGTGTCGTACGTGGAGAGGTGGTGTTCGCGGCGGAATACCGGAAGGTGAAGAAGATAAGCCGCGTTTCTCGGGTCAAAAAGCATGAGCTAGGTGAATATATGCCTGGAGTGATGTTGTTTGGAGAGTGTGATGGATCTTTGGGTATGAAAGATGATAGTGAGGTGGAGATAGAAACATATGATTACGAGCTCGAGGATGTGCTAGGAGGTATCGATATTCCAATCACTTTGGATGAGGCAGAAAGTAAGCAGGAAGAATAGAAAAGTGGGGATGTAACTATACAGAATAAATGGGGAAATACACTGGAGGGAGAAACCTATAGTAAAGAATTAAATACATCTACTCGCATTAGATAATTTGCCGCATAAAACGGTCGCTCATTTGACTGGCAATGCGAATTTTATGAGACAAACGAATGTGGTGCGTATCAGGTCATGAGCACTCGTTGCTCTGGTGTGTTCGATCCAGCCTAGACGAGATATGAGGTGGCTAAATGAGCCATTGACTCCCTCACTGCCTTCCTTCCCCATCTACCCATGATCGCGGAGTAATAGAAGTTAGCAAACGAGCTCAAAACGTTCTAGGATATTGACCCTGGCCACTATAAAGGATCGAATGTGGAAACGTTAGGTACCTTAAGAGCTAGAATAACACACTGCGCTTTGTGTGGTTGCGGCCGCCCCGAGAATCCAACGAATTCTGCTCAAGGGCGAGAGGAACTGCTGGGCGGACTTCCATTCGCCTGTAGCGGAATTCTTGCTTAAGTTGAAGTAGTTGTAGTCATAGCCAATAAGAAAATGTTCAGCCACAATCCGTAGCCGAACCGCTACCCACGGTGGGTACATACGTACACCCTTCCTCGTCAGCAGCCCCCAAATCCACGCCCTTCTCTACTAAATACCTAACCGCAGCCTGGAGGGTTCCCTCTGCCACTCAATGCATTGGAGTCCTTCACTTCATATTTATTACATCGATCCTCGAGGTTCAAACGAAGGGAATAAAATACGGCATTTTCTTAATGTTATAGCTAATTTGCATTTGGGTATCAAATACGTCAGATGAGATATTGCTGTCATGTGATTTCTGTATGAATAGAACTTCTGCGTTACGTTTTTCAGGTTGATGTTGAATTGAAGTATACTTGATTGAGCCAATTTTACAGCCGCCATCCGTATGATGAAATGTAAGGATTATTGCGCACTAATCCAGTCTGATAGACGTGCAACGACACATGCAGTAAAGTTCGTAATAGGTTTATCTATATGTAGAGTACAAAGGAATGAAACGAAAGAAACGAAGCAGGGTTTAAGGATTTTAACCCAGGAAATAATGTTGCGTATGGAGGCGGTTTCTCTTATGACGCATCCCTCTATCTAGTCTCTGCCAGACACTTTCCTCACTGCGCGGAAGCTTCACAGCAACTTGTTGGGTGAGCGTCTAGTTAATCGAGATTACTCTCTACTATGCATGAGGGATTCTGAATTGATGAGGACTTTCCTGGAACTTTACGGTCTGCTATACTAACGCGTCCGTATGATACGTAAGTTCTATCCGAGTCGCAGAGAAACAGCACAGATACTGAATCCATCGACAGAAGATCAACGCACAGTGTCTCTTCCCGCCTCAATATACTATCAGCTTTAGTGTAGCAAAGACAGCCTCTCAGTGTCTAGTTGGCTATCCCTCTCCCTCTCCCTCTCCCTCTCCCCCTCCCTCCTCCTCTTCCTCTTTGCTCTCTACTTATCTATCTGCTTACTGATCTGTCGCCAATCTTTCTCCGACTGCATTGTCGCGTCGAGTTTGCGTATTTCACATAAGCCGTAAAAGTACCGTATGTGTACCATGTTACCCAAGCTAAATTATAAATCGAAAAAATAATTTAAATTTTTAAAATTTCGAGCCAGAACTGAGTGGGAGAGAAGCTCCTGTCTAACGGACGCAAAACCCCAAATATATAAGCGATCACGTGAAACAACCACATCTCTCCGACGCACTTGATACCATGTGAGCTTTGCTGCACTTCACCAGTCATCAACCCCATCAACTCCCATCAACTCCCATCAACTTCATCAACCCCAAGCGAGGATCATCAATTCAAAGAGAATTCAGAGCGTGCAATGAATTATTAAAAGGCCTGGTCCCTCCCTTCAGCTCTCCCTTCAAGTAAATGCAGTTCAAACCGCTCTGCAGATGGATTTCAACTCTGAGATTTTAAAACTAGATGCCATGCCAGCTCCTGGGCCTCTCGCCATTCCGCCCTATAGGGAGTGTACCTCTCTCTCGCCTTCCCCGTCCTGCAACATCTGCAGGCACCCTACCTCTCTCTCAGAGGCTACCTGTTACCACTGGCAGCGCTCTACCTCTTCACTTTCCTTTGCAATAGCGGCACACAACCATCAGTAGTTATGTCCGGGGTTTCTCTCTCTGAACGGGATGTGGGTGGAGCTATAGGGGATTTTCTGCCGAGTGTTTTACCGCCTTTTCAAATGAACTTCCGGTGCCGCTGTCATCCTGAGAGTTAGAGGAGGTGCAATTGTTGAGAATGGTGGAGGTGTAGTTGCGCTTAAGGAAAAGAGGGAGAAAGTGGGATTATGATATGATTTCTCTTTAATATAGAGGCGGTCCGGCATTCAATTCGCCGCTTCTCCATTGACCCAGATTCTGACGTTACTTACCATCCCTCCCTTACCTCGCGAAACCTAGCCGGAAAGTCTGTTGACACGAAATGCCTACTCTAGTTTCAAGGGTTTTCAGGTCGGGAAGGTACCACTTAATAAGTTTGGCACATTCCCGAGCTACAAGATTTCTACAGTGCGTCTACTTCGCCTTCATAGGAAATTAACAATTACACAGTTATAAATGTCCCTAAATCGTACGTACGGGGTCCAGAATGGCCGTTATGTGCTAACAAATAAAAATCACAAAGTCAATCCCCCCGAGCGCCGAGAACACCGCCCTCCGAACACAATGATCACCACACACCCACAAGACAATCAACAACCAACCACACAGGTACTAGCCTGCTCAAATATGCGGAATAAACGCGGTCCAATTCACCGTTGCATATGCACTCTGGTGCAGTTGCCGAAGCCCCATAAATGCCTCCGCGATGAGATATCCCCTCGCTAGTGCATACGTGATAGCCAGGGGGAATATACTCCAAAACTCTGCCGGCAGTGGTAGGACCTTCTCCTCATTCCTCGTCTCCCTCGCCTGTCTCGCCTCCTCCACCGCTGCCAACTTTGACGGATCAAAAATCCTAAAAAAAACACCTCTGCCACCGTCCTGCGCGATACCACGCCGCAGTCGTCTCAAATACCCAGAGCGCAACCGTGTTTCCAAACAAAAACATGCTTGACATCCTCCACAATATGCTCTCGAGCTTTGTCGGGAAAGAGAAGTTCCAGCCTGCAAGGTGAATCGCGGCATACCCGACCGTCGCTATGCAGAGGTATATTATGAGGTGTTCCTTGGGCGCAGGGACGTTGAGACATAGCATGTAGCATGGTGTAGGTACAGATGAAGGTCGTAAAGAGACAGATCCAGATTATGTCCATGGTTTCCCGGTGTTAGGCTGTGAGACCCAGCTGTAGACGAAGTCGTCGTTTGTGGTAGTGTTGGTGCAGAAGCAAAAATCGGTGAAGAGAAGAAGGACCAAGATGATGGGGAAGCGTTGGAGTTTGTGATACATCATTGTTGCATGTTTTCCGCGTACTGCGTTGTCGTCGTCTAGTACACGCGAAAAAGATCTACAGATTAGTCTTGAAACCGGAGTCGCCGGACGGTGATGGTTCTGAGAAGTGGCAGATGATATATACATAGTTACAGAAACACGGCTGCGAAATACACTAACCGTCTAGCGCCTGATATAGCATACATACTGCAGTACTGTACAGGTGAATCCATACGAAACAGCAGCTATACACAATAAACCGCCACCAATTCCTTCTAAGGTGATCTAATCTCGTTCCCAGCCCACACTGAGATGTCTCAAATGCCTAACGGAGTTGGATCACTTGCTGCTCACTGCTTAACACTAACTGCTTTACGCTTTGTATCTTGGCAGTAGGGCGGTACCTTATGTATATGCACACCTACGGAAAATCTCTATAGAATATTTACCTTGTACATAAGTACCACAAGAAAAAGTGGGTTTTTTATTTATGGGATACTTACCGTTTTGATATTATACCGTTGGGCGACCGTTCTTCGACCGTTCTTAATGCTACTACAATCGTTATTAACGGTCAAATAACAAATCCATACCATAAATAGGATACTAATGGTGTTTAAAAAACCCCATTTTTTCATGTGGTATATATAGGTCCTAACTATCAATTCTGAAGCCCAGACCCTGACCTGTAATCTGCTACTCCATTGTACAGAGGTTAATTAACGTGTCCCCCATTCTTTCGCTGTATTTAACAGGCCTATCTATGTGTACTCGAGTTGGGGTAAAGAACAGCGATATGCTGGGAATCAATAGGCAACTGATTCTAGAGAGGTTTGTACTGGGGAGGTTTGATATCCTGGGGTGCTCGCATCAGATTTTTCATGTGCTAGTTGTGGCGGCGACGGCGGTGCATGCGGTGGGGATTTTGGATGCGTACGAGTATAATAGGGCGAATAGGAGTTGCGGGGTTTAGGGGCAGGGATGAGAAAATGGGGTAGGGTGACTTGATGAATGAAAGGTCGAGAGACTTGGCTGTGATGCGATATAGATGGTAATGGGCGTTTCTGGTTTTCTTTCATACGGTGCGACTCCTTCTCGAGTACGCTTGAGAAAACCTACAGGCGAACGAGATGAATCGTAAAATTGCCTTGTCGTAGTCAATGGTGGAAACAAGCTCGAGTAGGATGCTTGTATTGAATCTGTCATCCACCATTGATTGAATGCGATCTGATGCCGTCGTTCAAGGCCTTGGGGTTTACGTGGTAGTAACGTTTTCACAAATTCGTAACCACGCGTACCCCGGTTTACCCCCATCTATTATACTTTTCAAGTACCATTAGAAAATGACAGTTTTTGTAGACGGGTCTAAGTTAGGTCCGTTGAACTACTATCGTAACGTTCAAGAATGATCAAGGGTCCGTTTTTTGACCCGTTTTATCCCAGCAGTCAACTTACGTCTGTCTACAAAAATTGCAGTTTCTTCCTACGGTACTAACGAGAACCATTTGTTTGAACTTCCTAGTTACGCATCAAAGCTTGGAAATACGTATTCCAAAAACGTAGGCTGGGATTTCCTTGTAAGTTCGAGCTCTATCTTACTCTAAGCTTGACTCGAGCCGACTCGATCCCAACACCAACTCCGGGTAGTTCAAACGTGGGTAGTTTAGCACAGAGTTCTTGGGCAAGTGAGGTGGGGGAATGAATCCAGCCTGATATTAACTGTCCAGGTATTACCAAAAAGGTTCTAACAGGTTAATCTCAAACCCCCATCGAGGACTGACTAGAACGCTTCTGTTCTGATATACAGCGCCACATACATGGCAGTAAGATATTATTGTAACAGAGGGAAAGAAACATCTTCTAGCTCGGCCACTTTTCGAGCTGGGAAGAAGTGTGTCTAGATCAAACTAACGGTGGTAGACGGTTGATTTACCTAGGCCAGGCATACGATATGAGTGTGTTGCGAGTACTACCCAAAAGCCAGCATTCTATATCAAGAAACATTCAACAATCCACCCTCCCCAGTGATTATTAGAAAACGTGCAATTGTCATTTTAGTTTCAATGTAATTCTAAGCGAATTAATACCCCTATATGTCTAGAGAAGTGACAGTAAGTATAACAGTAGCCTAGGGCTTGCACAAAAATACCTTTCTGTCTCCAAAGACTGGTTGCAAGAGAGGTTATATACCTTTTAACCCGGCATGCGTCTCGAACATCTCCATTCCTGCCACCTTCCGGGGTGTTGGACTATAGCAGCGCTGTAACAGACAAGATCATGAAATTGTAAGATGTCATCATGAAGTGATGTTAACCCGGGGTTAGGGGTTCTGTTTGCACACACAGAGCCTACCCTTCGGACCATCACCACCAGATTGATGGGCCCGGACTGAACGAGAAATCAAGGAATCCAAAAGTAAAGCGACTTGGAGTCGGTTCTAACGTACAAGAGAAGTTTCAGTCGGTCACATAGCCCAACTGTAGCGAAGATAATCCATGGACAGCCTACGGACACTAAACACTACACCGACGGCGAGCGCGGGGTATATCACACCTGAAACCACAAATTCTCGGAGATTGACTATAGAATAGTTAATTCTGACTGGTGAATAGCCCGTGCAAGCTGGAGAGGAGTTTCAAATCGTGGGCGGTCACTCGGTTTGATTAAATCTGCAAATGATGAGAGGATTCTTGGGTAGATGTTATTTGTTGGAGTACTTGAACAAAGGCACTGATTTGCGACATCCCACCGGTGCTATTTTTGGGTGAACCGCTTTCCTTGTAACGCCGCCCAAAGTTGGAGCAATCAAAAAAACGACGGGTGGCTGGTGGTGAAGGAACACGACCAACGCGTATTCATATTCGCTGCGGTGTCCTGCGAGTCCCTCTTTCGCAGGAAAACCCGCATTTAATTTCAGAACATAAGTATAAGGTATCTGAGTAAAAACAGGTGGAAGAAACAGGGTTCTGATTTCCCAATAGCCAATATAAACTATTACACCCTCCATAAACAAGCACACAAGCTTTTCCCATCTGGTACCATCTACAGGTTTACCCAGTTCCATATATAACACCTTACAATGAACTAATCCAGGCCTAGCAAACACAACCACGGTGAGAAAATAAACTAGAAACCCCACAAGCTGAGATAGAAAAAAAAACACTAGCAGGAAATAAATTGTCCCGTCTAAAAACACAACTACCACTCCTTACTCCCAACTCCCATTATTCTTGACCCCACACTCTAACTTTCTATATTTACTGCGCTAGCTGAACCAGGCCGGGGTAGTTTTGAATCAATCCAGGTTCCTTACTTCCTAGGAACTTGATGAGCTCGATGAGTTCACCCCGTGTCTCATCATTGAGCTGGTCCTCAGGCTCGGGCGCCAAAACTTTGTCGAAAATGGGAATAAACTGTTGTGTCATGGCAAAAACAGTCTGGTTGGAAACTTGGTCTAGGGATTGCTGTCAGGGCAAGCAAAAAAGGTGCTCAACTAAAGGCAGTAGGCTTACAGAGTTTGACAAGCATCTTGTACACGGGTTCGTTCTCCTCGTAGTCCTCGGTAAGAGGAAGAACAGTGGCAAGGGCAGGCAACATATCTCCAAGAGGAACACTGTCGGGGCTAGCCATGATCATGCGGGCAATGCAGCCTACAGCGTTGTCGAGAAGCCTTGGGTTGTCATCGGCGTTGCGGTTCAGGAAGCGCTCGAGCTTCTGCAAAACGTTATTGTACTCGCTCAAGATGGTTTGCCTATCCCCAGAGTAGTAGCACAAAAGACCAAGAGCATATGCCGCATTCGCCTTGGTATCTTGATCCTCGTCTGAGATGCGGTGGACAAGGAGCTTTAGCAATTTCTGCATTAAATTCCATTAGTTTCGTTGATTGATACGCGAGTTACGGGGTTCTCCATACAGCGGTGTGAGGAGTAACTGAATTCTCCATAAACTTGATGCTGTCGGCAATAACACCGATGCTAGTACTCCTTTCCCTAGGCTCAGTCGAGCTAGCATATTTGACCAAGTGCTGGGAAACAATCTTCCATACGTCAGAGTACTGGGGTCCAAGAGCCACGGCCAATCCAAGAAGGACATCCATCGAGGAGTCGACAAGCATCCAATCAAACTCAGAAGACTCTTGGAGTTCAGGAATATCCTCTTCATCGGCGTCGTCGAGCTGCGCAGGGTGCTGCTTGCTGAGGGTTAGGACGACTTGAGTGGTAACCTCAAGAATGGTAGTGCCATCTACATCGGAGATGATGGCAGGACCGCACATCTTCAGGGTCTCAGCAATGTTCTGGAAGATGGTAGTAACCGTTGCTCTACACCAATCAAGTCAGCACCATGATATAGAAGTAATTACTAGGCCAATTATAAATTGAAAACGTGCATGCATGTCAAAAATAGATTCGCGTTCGCAGCATTCGCCAGTTGGCGTCAAAGTGAGCTGGGTAACGAAGTGTACTCATCATTCAGTGGGGAGAGCAGTGAAGGCCAAATCGGGAGCGGGAACTTGCCTATCAGTTTCGGTCTTCAAGTTTTCGATCGTAACCTCAGTTACGACACTTCCCAGCTTCTGCAGCTCTACAGTTGGGTGGACTTTCAACGGAAGGCCTTTCTGCCACTTTTGCATCCCCTTCTCCTCACAGACCTGCCAGAGGGTTGCATAAGCCCTCCACAGTGTGCTGATGGCGGCCTTCCTGACTCCCTCATATTGGTGACTGGCCATCTCCTTCAAGATTTCTACCGTCTTCTCTAAGTATGGGATGTATGCATGCTTGCAGTGGCTCAAAATTTCCCCAAGGGTTTCAGCGGCAACCTCCTTCTCAAAGGCAATAGCGCTGACGGATGTGAGTTCCTCCCAGTTCTCTTCTTCGCCGTCGTCATCATCATCGTCTCCTCCCATTTGAATTACACTTCCGGAAACATCAGTTTTTTGACCACCCATTCCAAGACTGATGATCTTAGCAGCAATCTCTCCATCCTCAAAATCGTCTGTTTCAGGCTGGGCAAGACTCTCAAACAGAGCACGAGTAGTGCCCTCCAGGAAAGGCCGGAACTCCTCGCCGTATATTTTAGCAATAGTGGCGAAAAACATGAAGGAGGTTTCCTTCATTCTGGGATGACCAAGGTGGAGAGACTCTTCGGCAGAGTGCATCAACGGTTCGACATAAGGAGTAAACGCCTGCAGGCCAACGGCTTCAGCGATGGATCCCATACAGTCGATCACAATGCCTCTAAGGTCAAGCTCTTCTTCAGAGTGCTTGAGAGATACATAAGGTGATAGTCCGTGCATCATCTCTTGGAAATAAGGAGTGAAGCTTTCCTTAGCAGCAAGGGCAGTAGAACCAATACCGCCGACAGCAGCAGCCTTAAGTTTAAAATCGTCCTTCTGGAACATGGCAGAGAGTTTGGGAATCAAGGTAGGTAAGTACACCTGAACGTCCTCGTGTTCAACTCCGACCAGGAGGGCGTCGATTGCATTACAGGCACGTCTCCAGACTCCCGGTCCATCGGAGGAATCCAACATGTGAATGAGGATTGGAACCAAACGGGCGTGTTCCTTTCCGAGCTCTTCATGAAGATCATCAGCCAGTTGCATGAGCGCCTCAAGGGCAGCCTGGCGAACACGAGCTTCGGGGTCGTTCAAAAGCTGAAGAACGACAGGAAAGACGGTATGAAGCTGGGTAACAATGAAGTCTGGTGCACCCTCCACACAGTGTCCCAAAGCCAAAATACCGGCTTTCCTGAACTCGGGATCAGCGTGGTTTGTGTAGGATGGCAAAGCGTTGAGCAAAGGCACAACCACCTGGCTTGGTGGAAGAGCGGCTGCCATGTAGTCAAGAAGCTGCAGAGCGGTTCTCGAGGGGGTCATCTCATCGCTATCCTCAAGTTCTTTAAACTCTGTAACAATCTCCATGGCCCTCAGAGTAAGTCTCTCGCCAACCCTCAAAGCCTGAATCTTCATCTTCTTGTAACGCATGCATGACAACAGGAACGAAAGAGCCTTTGCCCGAACATCATCATCGAGGTTCTTGGAAATGGAAAGATCGGAAAAGAACTGCACCAAATCGCGGAAATGGATTGAGGTTATGGCAGGGTCAACAATCAACAACATCTGGAAAACTTCAAATGCATTGTTTGACTTCTCCTCATCGCCATCCTCCGCAACCTGCTTCAAGACGGCCACCATGGCAGGGACAAGCACTTTAAGCGCGTCGATAGCCTGGGGGTGTTCGTCCGAGTTCAGGATCTCGGTCATCTTTCCAAGAGCAAGCAGGGTGTTAAGTCGGACCTGCATGCTTTCCGGATCGTTGATGGACTGATTGAACAATTGCAAGAAATCGCTCCATCGACCGGCAATCTGCTCCTCCAGGGTATCCAGAAGTGTGTAAAGGATGTAGGTAGCAACCTCACGGTCTTCCGCCTTCTGGGATCTAGCAGCTTGCGTCAGGATACCTGGCAGCTCCTGCCACAGACCAGCCGGAAGTTCAATCTTTGCAATAGCCGAAACAACACGAGCCGCAGAATGTCTGATTAAGGGAACGGTATCTTGAGTTGCGGACTGAAGAAGCGCTTCTTTGATGTGCAGTTTAACATCGTCGGGCAGTTTCGGAGGAGCATTGTTTCTGATACCCCAGAACTTAGGGACGAGTGATCGTGCCTCGACAGCAGCAAGTTGTCGCAAAGCTTGGTCGGGGTGGCTCTGGACGATCTTTACAAGTAAGGGCAACGATTCTGGATTCTTGTAATATTCGGTCTGGAGAGTATGAGTAGCCCGTTGGAGAGTGTCATTGTCCGCTAGATATTTAATTATCTTATCAGCCAACTGAGCCACGGAGCAGGATGATAACAATAAAAGTTGGACTCACGGGCAAGAACAGACTTTAGAACCTCACAAAAGGCTTGTTCATCCATTGTTGATGATCGTGATCTATGGAAAGGAGAAGAGGAAGTAGGGGAGAAGAGAGAGGCGGCAGTGGGGTGTAAAATCGTCTTTTGGTGGGGTAGTTGAAACCCCACTCGATGGGATGGGATGGAATCGCGAGGCGAGGAGCGCTCAGTAATTAATGTAGCACCTCGAAGGAAAAGATTGAGGATCTAGCAAAGAGCCTTTGAGGTTCGGAGTTTGGGCTGGGATGGAGGAAGAAGTCCCAAGTCGAGTGGTATGAAGAATAATGTAAATTTAAGCAGACAGGAATTTGGAGGGCAGTCAAATTCTGACACCTACCCAGCGCCAAGACCAATGCTAAGGACCCTGGCAGGTATCTAACGCTCCAAACAGCTTCCTCGCACCCTTCACGCCGTCAGTCCGCGGTTACGTATGTCGCTGAGACTTCGTCCGAACACTGCCACTTACTCTTGAACGTAGCCCATCGTTTAGATTCACTAGATACGTAAACTCTAACGTTTCATCTACTTAGACTAAGTACTTACTCACTTCCAGCTGGTATGGAGAGCGACGAAGAAGTAGCAAGGGAACGAAGAACCATGACAGAGTAGAGCAGTACGAGCAAAACGCACAGAACAAAGCAAGGAAATATAAGGTAAATATAACAACCAGTATCCCGCCTTTCCATAGACATCAAAATTCTCATCAAGGAGGTAACAAAGGAAAAAAAAAAAGGAGAAAACTATGACGGGTGAGCAGATATCCAATCCCCAAAGAAAAGAGACCCTAGGAACAAAACAATCAACGTAAGTATCATACAGAAGCATCAAGCGCCAATTTGAATGTAACCATATTTATGTTAAACACCGCCCCCCCTTAACCCACCTACTCCCACGAAAGATGTAAAGAGCAAGCAATCTCAGAGCTCAAGCACCAGTGATTATACAGCAACTGTCGGCAACGGATCTGCCACAGGAAATAATGCTTTAGCTAGGAAGCCATCCCCCTACCGCACCCCCTCGTCCGCTGTCTCCGACACCACTACCGCCCCGACTCCTGCGTCTACCCGAGCTTGTGGGCGAGTCACCGCCGGCGGTCTTGTCCTGATCCAAACTTCTCCTTGACTGTTGTACCATGTCACTCATTGCAAACAAAAGATCTTCATCTTCTTGGCTAGGTCTCGACCAACTTGGTGTTCGGCGTCCAACTATACCTGGTCTCATGTTGCCCCCGCTCTGGTTCTTGTTTAGGCTTGAGGTAGACGACATCGGCGGTGTATCCCCACGACCCCGAGCAGAGAATCGTCCTCTATTTGACGAAAAAGAAGATGTCATTTCATTTCCTCTAGGGAACCGGTTCGCAAATCGTGGCCCTCCCTCTTCAGCTGTATCCATTGACGGAGGCCTAACCGGGCCAAAAGGGAGCCCATCGTCTTCTCCGTCGTTGATTTGTCGAGATTCTGCTTCTGCAGCTTCTCTTCCTGGAAGTGCTGAGTTTGAAGCACTACGTAGATCTAGTAGTCGGCTCATGCTCAATCGTGGTGCCCTATCAACGCTACCTAAACTAATACTTTGACGATGATTGTCAAATGTCGTCGCTGGGTCGAACTCTATAAAGCCGCTAACATCAATAGTCTCTCGATGCTCCTGCGACATCGAATTTGCACGACGGGGACCCATAAATCCCGGAGACAAAGGGATGTCAAGGGGCTCCGTTGTCGCAGCTCCCTCCGCAACTGGTTGACTTCGTCTCTGATTATCAGATCCCGACGCTGGTTGTGTTGATCGAGAGTGATGGTGATGTTGGCGTCCAACAGTCTGGGCTCCGCTGAGCCGGGAAGGGATGGCTGGTGTATGTGGGGTATGAGGAGACAGGGGTTTTCCAGGAGATGAGGATGAAGAAAACGTAGTGGATGGAACCATACCGGGTACACTAGACAAATTTCTGCTCGACGTTGACGGCGAACTAGATGGCTGCAATAGCAAAGATGAAGACATAGAATCGGCAAGTGCACTTTGTGAATCCTTCATTCTCTGAAATTTGGATAACGGATCTCTAGCGACCCTAGCAGAAGATTCTCCACCAGCACCGCCAAAGCTCTTCAAACTCGTCTTTTGACCATCCGCCAGCATTGACATGAAGTCACGAATCTGAATATCTTCCTCATAAGAGCTTGCTCCGGCGGTAGTATACAATCCAGACCCAGGTGCCGCCATAGAAGATGAATAGCTCGCTTGTCCACTGCTGTTGTCATCGTCCGCCCTCGAAGCACTGGCACCAGCCGATATTCTAGGTCGACGGGTACCGAAGCTACTTGCGATTCGTGTCATGGGTTGCGCTTTTGGCGAGCCGGATGAAATGGGAATGGGAGTTTGAACTGCAGTAATATCCCCGGATGGTGTTACCGTTGAATGAGCCGACTTGTATGAAGATGGTGATACAGCTCCAATGTTGACACGCCTATGAGCCTGCACACCAGGCGTACCAACCCGTCCCAACGATGACCCCTGAAATACCTGGTCGGAAATGGCTGGGGAGGATGAAAGCGATGCTGATTTGAAAGGTTGAAATGATATAGAGGCCCTACGACTTACCGGTGGTATGTCGGTGCTTCTCAATGAAGACTTAGACCCTTGAATGGACCGCATTGCCGATGAAGGTCGTTCCGCCGGTGAGCTATTGGAAGATGATCTATTAGTCATATCTGCAGCAGCTCGTAAGGCAAATAACGGACTGGCACCCGCAGTTTGATGAAACGATGATAAGCTTCCGTTCGCTGGATTATACTCAGGCCGCTGTGGTACTGTTGCGACTGCAGAAGGTAGAGATCCGTGTTCTGTTCCTCGGGCAGTAGCGAAATTTGCTGGTTGGGAGGATGTTCGCTGATGTCGGGATGGGTGAAAGTGATGTTCGTCCAACTTGATGAAATGCGAGCTTAATAACGCTTCTGATTCATCGACCCTGAAATCACAGTTTTTCCGGAAAGAAACAGAAATGCTGAAGGATCCGGCGGGGCTTTCCACCTTTCCAAATGCAAACTCTTCGGTTACTGTCTCCTCCCCTGGAAACAAAGGTATTTGTAGTCCATCCCACCTTCTAGCAGATCGGGCAAAGTCCTCCCCGCTTTGCACACGACAACCAATCTTCAATGCACTGCTGTGAAGTTTCAACTTTTGCAAACGTCGCCGGAACTTCCATGTTGGTGTCAATGAGAGATAAGTGTACAGGGCACGAAATAAGATGATGCTCTTTTTATAGATTACCGGAAGTTCGGGATTCTGAGGCAGGTCAAACGGGGGACTGCAGAAGGTTCAGTCAGAGCCCCGCAATAATCCGAACGTAAGATCATAGAATGTAGGATGAACGTGGTACCCACCTTAGTTCAACTTTCCACCGCTCTAAGACGATCTGCTGCTCCTTGGCTGTACCACTACGTTTAGGGCCTACATTGAGACCAACACGATTTGCTGCATTCTCCAAAGTTTCCGTTACATTCCATCGCTTTTCGCCGCCATCCAGTATTACCAGAGCCTGCGTAGCGGTGAGATCGCTAGTATCAAGGTATGTTTCGATAATTAAAGGTTGTGGCCTTGGGTCGAATGAGTCTCCAAGCCTCCACGGTTTGAGTTCTTCTCTGAATGTCTCCATCTCATCGAGCTCGATATTAAACTGTAAATAGATAGTATCATTAGCCTAATAATTTACAATTCACAATTCACAGATTAAAGCGATGAAGGATGGGCTATACCCATTTATTTGTTATCCTCTCTTGAGTTCTCTGAGATAGCATTGATTGGACTGGCATCCGGGATTGAATGATAACCGTCGCTGCCTTCCAAAAGAACGCTTGAACAATTTGGTTCACCTTCGCTCGCCGACTCCCTTCCCCTTGTCCTTCGCCGGTATTCCCTTCGCCTGCATTGGGTGTATGGTATCCTGCCGAACCAGGTCGAATGTGTCCACCAGCCCTTGGGATCTGCGTGAAGCCTCCTGATGCGGCAGATGATTCGGACCCATCCAAACCAAAGTAATTTACGCCTGTAGAGTATTGTTGTGTCGAGTTTGCGTCATATTCTTCGCCTCCTGCCGCTTGCGTGGTGCGCCGCCTGGGTGGTGTGTCCCAAGGAAGATGTGATTTTTCGGTTCCATACATAGTGGGAAGGTCCGGGCCACGCCCAGTTGGTGGTTAAGGTAGTATTTATATCAGCTCTCAGGAAATTCGTGGTTACGAGCTAGAGAGGAGGGTGCAGAAGCTGCTAGGCAAAGATAATGTAGATTGTTGAAATGTATTCGTACTCGGCAGCCATCACAATTATCTATTCCAATGTCGAGTTCTAACGTAAGCTGGTTTTGTCACAGCTCTAGGAGCTTCGCGGCTTCGCTCGATCGGTAGTGAGGAGCTTTGAGTAGCGGCGACGATGATTGGCAAAGCTAAAGAACGCTGATACGACAGACTTCTACTGAAAATACCCCTGAGGAGCTCGACTATCTTTGTCCTTATCGAGTGAAGTAAGAAACGAAGGATATGTCGGTCCGCAGGTCGGATCGCTTGCGCTCGGAGGTCGAGTTGACCGGATCTACAATAGCATGGTTTAGCTTGAAGCTCTCTTTTGCTTGTGTAAACTGAAAAAGTATGGAGTTAAGTAGTAAGGCTGTAGAACTAGGTCTGAGGAATTCGGATGGGTAGCGCAAAGTAAGGTACCCAAAGACGAGCGATAGGATTGGGAGCAACCAAGTCCATCATATCTGGAATAAGCAAACAAAAGGTAGGGAAGATGGGACGACATACACGGGCGCAAGATGCTCGACCTTGGTGCTCAAGGCTGGCGGGCTGGCAAGGCAGTTGGCCTCGATAAATAGGACACCAGACCGGTGAACTTCTCACGTATCGGATCAATACGCCTACGAGTCGCAGATGCCACACCAATCCCCTCGAATAATTGTGGTCGGACGATAGCACCCAGCTCAATGAAAACGAAGAAAGCTTCACTCTGCCCTTTTGCAACTCCGTACAGCAATCGACTCAAGAGCAATAGTGACAAAGGTCCGAACGGTCTACCAGTGATATAGCCGGTTTAAGGGAATTAAGATAACGACGAGTACAGTCGCACAAGACCCCGTGGCCTGCGAGTCCACGGTTGGAAATACGTTCTCGAAAGCCTTAAATATCCTCCTCTTCTTCCTGCGCCCACATAGCAAATGGAACAGGACCCCGGTCTCTCTAGATGAAAACGAATATAGTGCAGAGACACAGCTTGCGGTGAATAACCGAACGGAAGGACGTGCTCCAAATAGAGGATTAGGGATTCTGCCGCGACGTGCAGGTGCAGGTCGACAACGACTTCGCGTGACTCAGGTGGGCCAGTTAGGCAGTTGGGCAGTTACCGTAGTTGAGTAGTTGGTAGAGGCTGTCGTTCGCCACCTATCTGCTGGCGCAGGAGTACTCTACTGCCTGACTGACTGTAAACGGGGATCGTGACAGCTCTGGAGCGTGAGCGTGAGAGTGGAGAGGCGTGGCGGTCGTTGGCAGGAGGGATGGCTGTGAGTAGAGGATGGGGTGTGCTGCAGTACGGAGTATGTTAACTCTACCAGTCTAGTACCGGCATTAGCGGGAGTTGGTTCTTTGTCTTGGCTCTGGGTGGTTGTTTGTACAGTCACAACCGGAGGTTACAAGAGTACTCTGTTTGGGAAGTGGAGCAGCCAGAGTCAGCTTGCGATAAGAGAATACACCCCCCAAAATAATACTTGATGCACTCTAAAGGCCGTTTTATTAACACTTTGCACTTTTCTCATCCTTGGGTTAAAGCCGGGCGAACTGCATTTAGTGGGTTGCCCTTTCTATTTACCATACAAATTTCCTTAATTTCTAGATAGGCATCGTTAAGTTACTGGACGCAGGCAGTTATATTGCATCTGTTAAGCCTTGCGCCGTTTGTTGAACATGGAGATGACTCCAGTTGCGCAATCATTCAATTTGCCTCGCAAATAATGCCCAGGTGTCGAAGAGATTCACCAACGACAAATCCACAATATCAGACGGATCGCTAGAATATTTGATACCAAGAAGTGGGTTTCGACTTTGGTTCTAAGTTAGGGCGAGGAAGTTACGCTACGTAGCCGTCGCCTCCCCGAATAGCCACACCACCAATGACGACCAGTGCTGTCCTCGAGCGGTAAATGCTGCGAAGCTGCGACCATAGTTGCTAGATGGACGCCGTCTTCGAGATGATTACCAAACCTATGGCTATCGACCTCAACGGCCCCAAATCGTTGATTAGGAACACCGACAACAGCCAGATCTCGCTAATCGAAGCTTCAGACAGTAGCGGCGAGTACGGCACCCGAGACCGATCTTTTGGACGGGTAAAAACCACTGCTGGCATGGCCGAGCAGCCGTTCACGTACAAAGTTTCCCTCGAACCACCATAGCAGTGCGGGCATCACCTGATTAACCTTACATTGAAGCTTGTTATACGGCAACGAGGGAAAAGAAATGTTCGATATGCTCCAAAATTGCCTTTCATACACTCCAAACATTACTGGAAGCCATCGGAGTCTTGCGCCGCCACAAAATTGGAAGTACTGGTGCGGATAAAAATAGTCGGCTTCGGGTTTCCCTTCGAAAAACCAAAATCCTGTTACCGAGCTTCTCGAGGCCGTGTGCCTTCAAGAATGCCAGACGATGACTGCCCATTGCATACGACCTAGACGATGTAAAATGTTAGACTTGTATCCTATGACTGCAAGGGACATACGTACCTTGGAATGGCTCAATGGACGTCTGAGAGCTTAGTCTGTATCCAGCCAATTGGATTCGGGGCGCAGTGACACATTCGCTAGTATTTCAGCGTTGCAAACTTCAGTTACGATTTGGAGTACTGGTTTAGATGATTGGCTGATGCGCCTACAAGCTCATGATAGCAGTTGAGCGAGTAACTAGAGAGGACAATCTTTTAGTGAATGAATATCTAACCCAGGTTTAAAGTAACTAAAAATGACTATTTGGAGGTTTAACGTCTACCAGCCTCCCGATTGCGAAAGCTACCAACATGCTTGCGAATCTGATGTTTTTGCTCGGTTAATCTCAATAAGGCTCCACCCAAGTACGCCGTTTCACAACTAGAGGGCTTCCGCAATCGGAGGTTGGACCCTATAATTCTCCACAACCCTACATAAGTAGGTATCCAATATGGAGGGATAATGTGTTTTTTTATCGTCGTTTTCCTCAGAGCTTGTCACAAATTGGTTACAAATCAATGATGCATAATCAGACATAAAACCATAGCTGGAAAGTATTATACGTACTTCTGAGAACGGCATTGATCTTGTACTTGCCAACTATACGAATTCGTATGTACCACAGTACTTCTCGGACTGAGCAAGTTATTTATTCCCTGGATCTTTGAGAGCTCGTATACACTTGCTATCGCTCAAAGCCGGAGCCAGGGAGGGAGTAGACCGCAACCCCTGCGAGGCCGGGTAGATTTAGTATGGGGATCGGCGCATGTTATCAACGCCTTCCGATATCTCCTCAGTTCCACGTCACACTGCATTTCCAAAGCATCGTTGACGTTGGCGTTGACGTTTCGACTCATGAATATGTTCGCAAACAAAACTAGATACAAGCACAAAACTCATGAGGCCTTTTCACCCCCGCTTCCAAGGCAACAGCAACTAGCCAAAGCGATGTGCGCAGAGCAGGCATCAAAACATCCCATTATTAGAAACGAGATCTCCGCAGCATTCCATCTACGATTCCCTACTCTACTGCCGAATCTTGCTGTCTATGAATTTTCATAAGTACAAATCATTCCTCTCCGCCCCCACAGAATCCCAAACTCTGACTCGAACAATTAAAAAGGGGACGTGCATATATATCCCGCGCTTGCTTCATAATATCTGCCACGCAGATCGGTGCGTCCACCGGAATTTAAGCATCATGAGTCAGGCAGCAAACCTACACTTCCCCGCCTTCAGGCAGCAAACAAAAGCCCGTTGCTCGAACGCGTGCGACCGCAATTCCACAGCGACACACGTATCGACCCCTCACAAAAGCAAAACGTATTGCGGGGTAAACATTGGATTCTGGTCAATAACTCGCCTGAAGATGGAGAATTTATCACAGCTCATCGGCTCATCCAGCACACCATTTCTTTACCGGGATGCCAACAATCCAGTGGGTAGCGGCCTGCAGAATTCTAGGTACCTTGGGGACCGTCGTGACTCTTCTGCATCGATCCAAGATCTCTGATTCCATGGGTATCTATTGAGGGACAACTGCAGGGGGAAGATGAGTCCACCATCGATGACTGGAGACACCCTTGAGTCTTGTGCGAAAGCTACTGCGTGTTCTTTCGCGGCTGCTCCCTGCTTTGGACTAAGCTTGGAGCTTCCAGTATGATGAATTCCAGACACCAACTCCAATTAGTTTCCTCGAGAATCGTGTCTCCAATTCTACGGGTTCTGGCCACGAGAGGGGTGGTGTTTGCCTAAGATGAGCTATGAGATTGTAAAAGACTCACTGTTCATTACTCGGTATCGATAATTACTCACCATCGGCTCACCATGATGTCTACTGGTGTTTCTCTGAACCAACAGACAGCATATCGCAAATCACGCGGACATTCATCTACTTACCAAATTGATACTTTGCGAAACTTCTTACTAAGCGCTGACTTCTAAGTTGTCAGCTCCTGCCAACCACAACTGCCCCTGATGTAGCCGGTGTATGCTCCTGTTGCTCTCGAGCCATGGAAAGTATTAGATATAAGGGGATCCGAGCAGCAAGACTGAGAACGAGATAATGGGGGAAAGGGGGGCGAAGATCTCAATGTGATTACCACACTGACGGTCTATGCAACGAAGCAAAGGCTTAAACTCAAACACTACCCTATATAGTAATCGCCATCTGGCTGTATGAGCTTGCGATTATTCGTGACAGTATTCAATCAACCTTTCTCCTTAGGACCGCCCTTTCCGCGTTCTCAAAGCCAGCACCCTCGTGTGATGATTCGGATATATAATTAGTATTAGAATGATTCTAAGCAGCGAGGAGTAATCATACCAGTATATTTTCCGGTCGCTACCTGTTTCCACCGTCGCGAATATTGCTGTGCGGGGGTTTTTTGACGTAGAAACTAGTAACTATCTATAAACAAAGCTAAAGCCTATGCATGAGTAATGACTCGCACCGTAGAAGCCTTCGGACGCTGGGGTTGAAACTTTCGGAGAATAATCCTTTGTAAACCTCACTACAGCCTACCCTCATTCTTAGGTTTTCTCATTGCTCACAAGCCGGTCGTTAAAGACCGCGTTGTCCAAGCATATCTATTCCGGCCGATTGGCGAACTCAGCGGTTCGCGAACTGGACAGACCAATTTGCCATTTCGTGTCCAGTTCGCAAATTTATACCAGGTTCATGAACTGTCCTGTTCGGTTCGCAAACTTGAGAAATCAGTTCGCCATATCCCCATCCAGTTCACGAACAAGGTAAAAGTTTGAATACTGGTCTGTCCTGTTTGCAAACTCGAGAAACCCAGTTTCATCTTTGCCATGATATACTCTATGTTCGGCTAACGCAAAACTTTTGAGGCAAATAGCAACGATTAAAGGTCTAATGTACGGTGAATATGTGTAATTCTGCTCCCGTTTAACCCCGCACTGAACAGATGTTGTATGATGGAGTACTTACTACAAAGTTCCATTCATCACTAGGAGATTTCCCCTGAAACAAATCAGTAAGTCACCTCAGTTGTACTTTAAACTCCTAGGCCTGGTGCTTTGTTGGCCAGATGTTTCACCTGCCCACAAGCTTACTCGGTGAAAAGTGAGAAAAGATCTAGCACCTATACGAGAGTAGCTCCTGGGTGGGTTCTCATACTTTCTGACCTGTTCAGAAACCGGCCTTAGTTCGCGAACTGGCGCGTCCGGTTCGTGAATAGGAAAAGTTCGTGTATCGGTAGGAACATACCCAGCATCATCGAGCACGTATGTCGTCCCCTCCACCACCGAGACTATGACGGATTTTGGGGGCTGGTTATGATCCATCCAGGCCCGGTAAGCCCATGAACTCAGCATTCCTTTAATTGCTGCTTAAAACGCTTACTATTTGATAGTCCGAAATAAGTGTTATCCAAGGCTGTCAAGTTGATGGAGCCCCCTCAAAAAATGCCATCACCGAACACACCATGTTTCTGTCTACCTATGGTTGCGCGTGCTGATTCTAACAGTCGACTAACTTACATACTTGCATTCAAAGGTTTCGGCGAATGCATAAGGAACCAAGGCCGATTTCTTGAGACGCTCGATTCTGATGCCAAGGACTACTTCATGAAAGCCTTGCGTTGATATACACAGTTCAGGTACTCCTAGTGCAAGGTTTGGCGTCACCTCACTCAGAGCGTTTCTGTCTTCGAATATGCCGTTCGTTCACTGAAGGAATGTATCTGAATTTGGCGTTGTACAGAGAGGCAGGAAAGACTGGCATTTACATACATTCGTCTTGCGCCGGGATGCTCCAGACCCACGGCATCGGTAATAAACACCGCCTGGACCCGCTGTTTGGCCACTTATGTCAAACAAACGCTTATTCTGCATGTCGGAAATACGCCTAATGTTCATCCTGGGAGAACAGATTATCACATTAAACATCTCCATCACTTGTGAACAGATACCTCCCTCGCCTCTTGGTCTCACAAAAAGCTACGGAACAGTAACAGAATCGTATCTCGTTTGGGGGGGGGCGTTATTAGGAGGAAAGAACATGGACTTCTTGCACCTGAATGGGTCCACTGGAAACCAAGGTTATTTGACTACAAATAACTATTCAAAAAGACAATGCAAGTGATCACGATCACATCTGCCAAATGTATCGTGCTCGAGCTCGCTTTACAATAACCGCTATCTTTCTTTGGGGTATACTACGACAAGGCGATCGCGCGAGGAACAAGAGGATCTGGGAGCGGGAGTAAACACAGCCTAAAAAGCATCGATTTTCGTAGTATAGTCATAGTGGCTTCTATACTATACACCCAAAGCACAACCAATGAAGCCATTCGGAAACAAGTCTCACAGACTATTGATAGCCGGGTTAGGGTTGGCCACTCGTACAAATTTAAAGACGGCTCTCGACCTGCACCAGCACCAGCAACAGAACAGCAACATATTTTTCTTTCATTCTCAGGGGCAAGCACCACTGCAGCCACAGTCACATCGTGTGAATTGCCTGCGTGATGTACGGTACCAAGGTGGTCACGTTACAAATGTGGCTTCCGAGTTAGCCACATCACGTGCCAAGCTCGACGACATTGGTACACGGGAAGTGACTTATGGTGACCGCAGCACATTTCTCTCGAAACCGCATGCAAAGTCGGTCCGGGCCATCGCTACAGCGCCGTATCTGACGCCTACAGAGTGCAAAGTACCGCTGCCCAAGTCGCAGCTACACTTTAGTACATCTCGGTGCCAAGCAATTCCGACCTGCAGGCTGCACGAGAACGTCACACGCCGGTTGTAATCCCCCGATCTGCAACCTTTCGGCAACCTCACCTTCCAACCCCGCAGTAACCTTAGATATAACCTTATATACAGTACCACCTACTTACTCCATCAACTTCCATCCCACAGCAGTCGTCATTCACAATGTCCAAAGACCTCGCGTCATTTCATGACTACCTGCTCAACTCCAAACGCATTCTCGCTGTCTGCGGCGCTGGGTTAAGTGCATCGTCGGGGCTGCCTACATTCCGGGGCGCTGGTGGGGTATATAAACACACAATCCCGTTCCGTCCTCCTTTGTCGCTGATATCCAGCCGCATAGATGTGGCGCCAACACAACGCAATGGAGCTCTCAACGCCCGAAGCGTTCCGCAATCACCCCGGCCTGGTGTGGCAGGCACCTCTCCCCCTCCTCTCTTTCCTCCACGCCTCCTCGCAATAACTTCAAGCTAGTTCTACTCTCTCCGCCGGCACTTTGCGCTCAAAGCCGCGCCAAACGCAGCCCACTACGCGCTCGCCCAGCTTGCGCGAATTAGACCGTACCCGCAGTTTCTGACCCTGAGCCAAAACGTAGACGGCCTATCAGACCATGCGAGTCATCCGGCGAAATCTATCGAGTATCTCCACGGAAGCCTGTTTAGAGTCCGGTGTATGCGCAGCTGGTGTAGATATGAGAGAGACGATACGAGCGATCCCATTGTGCCTGCGCTTGAGGTGGATGAGGAGGAGCCGGAGGATGGGTGGAGGAGGTTGGAGATCGATGAACTGCCAAAGTGTCCCCAGTGTTTGTACCCCCTGGTATGGTGCGCGCGGAAGGGTCTAATGGGGTTAGGTAAAACCGGGCTCCTCAGACCCGCGGTTGTGTGGTTCGGAGAAAATTTAGACTCGCAAATGCTAAAGCGGATCGATCAGTACCTTGTACGCCCCGGCCAGGACCCAGTGGATTTGTGCCTGGTTATCGGAACGAGTGGTACGGTATATCCGGCTGCTGGGTATGTTTCTCCCCTACGGCGGGACCCCGTGGCTAACGAGATAGGTATGCAAGTAAAGTTAAGGCACAAGGAGGGAAGGTGGCGGTGGTAGATATCGATTGCAGTGTGAGACACGAACAAGCCAAGGACGAGAACGCGGATTGGCTCTTCGAGGGAGATGCAGCGAAGGTATGTCTAACATCAGTCAGCTGATCCAAATCTCTGACCCGAACATCTAGCTACTCCCCGAGATGCTCGAGCCCATCATCGGAAGCCTCACAGCGCTGGCTCGGCCGCCGGGGAAAGTAAACGGGCAAACAGTGGGAGGTGTTGACATCAGTGATATCAGGATATGCCCCGAATAAATCAAATGGGTAGCATGGGATGACGCAATAACGATACCTGAGTTTAATGGGTTTCTTCGGTTTTATTGGTTCATATTCGATTCCAGGGAGGCATATATATCCTTTGTTTGTGGTTGGGAGGTTTTTTCATTTTGCATGCATTTTGTTTATGGCATGGAAATTTGTACTGGTTTTTATTGGATCTGTTGTACGGAAATTCCAGGCGCGGGTATTGGTTTTGAAAGAAACGTATCATGTCACGAACTGTGCCGTGCCACCTCAGCAGCCTGCCGAAACACCCATATTCCCTGACGACAGGGGAGGTGGAGGCCGCCGGCGGTATGAAGATCCGTTGGCATCGCCTTGTGGAACACCCCTCTCATGTGTAGTACGCAGAGAGAGGGGTATGTACCTGCAGTGTTTCGAAGCGGCCAGACTGGTATCCGTGTTCCCACGCCGAGGCTTCATATGCAGTCCGCTAAACTCCGTGTCGATCGGTGGCCAGACCGTACAGAGGTAAGGGCTCTTTTCTAAAGGCACCAATACGGATAATTATACTTCCGCCCTCACGAGGAATGATAACTAATCCGGCAGATCTTCGGCCATTAATTGACTCCAAGACAGTGGTCGATGAATGGATTCAGCGAAACTCAACTGTTGCTAGAACTTCACCCATCCAAGCTTAGACTGCCAGTTAAATCAAGGGCGAGGCCAGGATATTCTAGGAGTGAGGAAGTTGATATCCTATGATCTTCGTCGAGTTCGAGTGAGGGGTTATGATCTCTTGTCTCTGGCTCGCCTTCCTACAGCTCCAGATTCTTGACAAGCTCGGTTATGCCGTTACGGGAGGTTTCCGAGAAGTCGAAGAGCTTGGGATGAGTTGGTTTTCGGGGCAGCGGAGATGGTTGGATGCCGACGGCTGCAATCGCGATTAGGTTGTACCCACTGCTCAAAGGATTGTCCGGAATTATTGATGCGTGGGTACAAGAATAAATGCTGATATGCGTACAGGGGTGTCGTTACCCGGGCTGACCAAACGCACACCAAGCATAGATTGTGGGATGTGATATGCGTCTCGTAGGCAGTGGAGTAGACGTCGGTGGTCTCGCAGGAACGTCCCAGGCGTGAGGAAAACATGAGTGAGTGGGAGGTGTTAGAGTTTGGTGGAGGTTGGTCGGGCGGTATGGAGATTTAGGTTTTGGTTGTAAAGAGGTGTACTCTACAGTCGGCATGATTTTGGGTGTCGGCTTAGTGTTGGCCGTGAGACGAGGCCTCTCGGGACGTGATGACATGAACTCCGGTGCTAGTGATCGGGCCGAGAAATGTGACCAAGCGCTGAAACCCTAGACCCTGTGTCTCGCTCCAGACGATTCCTATAGCCGAAAGTTAATGGTCTGAGAAACAAGACGCCCCGACCTCGTCTTGTGGCCAAATAACATCCCCCTATCGTGCGCAGTCCCGAAACTGGGATAAGCCTGCCCGCTGGCCCGAGATATTACATAGGACTCGCATAGAGTGCACAGCCCTTGAGATGACCATCACTATGAGTTGAACGCTGCATTTTTACAGTGTACTCATACCATATTGAAGTCATAACTCGTGGATGAACGAACGTGTTTGGAGGTTGTATCAATGTTTCAGTCCTGTGTGATAACCTCAGGGCAAACAACCTCATCCTTCTGCAAGATCAACCTCCACTCGCTGTTACAGATGATGCCCGAGTTCCCACTTCATTAACTCTCACAACACTAAATCCGTCCCCACTCTGCAACACGACATTACTTAATGAGACAACCTGCTCTAGACAATTCAAGAAAGGCCAGCTAGTTGTGGGCTAGAAGGCCTGTCACTCCGCAGCGAAAATTAAAAAAATGGTATGATTTGACTATCTACAATTTGGTCTGCTACCGTGACCACCGTGCGATTTACCCACCGCAACCTCCCCACGAACAGTAAGACTCAGAAATCAGCCAGTACTCCGGGGGGCACCTCTCGATCATCTAGGAAGGAAACTCGATTCAAGTTGTGAAACCCTTCGCCCCACAGCAGTTTTACCCTCAGTACTAAGGGTTTTAACTAATGTGGTTGGAATGCTTGTAAATTTACAAACATCTTCTCTTACATTAAACTAGGCTTCGGTACACTTTACACGGCTCGTTACTTTATGGGGGGCACTATTTGCGTGATGTTCACATGAATCTCATGTGAGTGAGGATTTTTGTTACTAATTCAACGCGTTTTTCTCATCCTCTGGTTGTTAAGTAATTTTAGCTGTCACAGTTGTTGACCTTACAGTCCATTGTAAGCCTTGCCTTTATGTTAGCCTGTCAAGTTTGTCGGATTGTGAAGAGCATTCCGCAGCGGCGGCCGTCACTGCAACTGTCACTGCCATCACCATCACCATCACCATCACCACCACAATCAACAGCAGCAGTTGCAGGCCTTGCACCCACGTACACATACACATACATGAATATTATGGGAGCAGCGGGAAAGTGACCTGGAGAGAAAAGTAGATCTTAAAGTGACAAACCCATCATCCCAATCCCAACACTTATTGATACATAAATTCTGAATGTCCCCGAAGTATCACTTCGATTCCTTAAGAGCCGCGCATTACCCCGCAAAAACACGCCGCCTCCAACTAGCTATCCCGCGAATTAAGTACGATGCCCTGGACTCCCCGCCGATCCAAAATTCCGAGTCCGAGTCCGATTCGAATCCCTTATCCTCACACTCGAGCCGAGTCGGCAAAATGCTACAGCCTCACCGTACCCAAGTCGAACTTATCGGCATTCGCCAGAGCGAAAGCGATGTCGACCAGGTCACTTCGTATCTCTCGTATACCAACATCCATCTTATCTGCTTGCCTCCGGAATTGGCTGGCAGGCCTGCACAATGGCTGCGGAACGCACAGCGACGTCCTTGCTCTATCTCTAACACCAGATAGTGACATCAGATGTCAAATAGCACCTAATAGATACTCTAGCAACACAACTATCTTCGAACGCATTGCACAATGCAGAGAAGGGTTATTATCAACCTTTTCAGCCGGTCCCTCGTCACCCAATCTTCTACACAGTCATCAATTGGCTGCTCCATGCATTCGAGGTTCGTTCAGAAGACCATCGACAATTATGGATAGCTATCTAATCTTTTTCCGAGTCCACTAGGGTATTCTACAAATGGAGGTGTCATTTCCCCTCATGCCAGTCAAAACACAATGGGCAGTGTATGGAAACCGATTATGTTAGGAATATGGTCTATCACCTCCATATCTGTGCTTTGTACGGTTTCTCATGGCTATTCGAATCCCAACTTTGAGGTGCTAGACGAATGTGACCGGACGCCACTGGTATGCAGCTAGCGATGAGAATGAGGCGGTGGTCCGTCCGCTCTTGGCCAGGGAAGAAGTCGACCCTAATCGACAAGACGAACAAGAGCAATCACCTCTAAATGTGGCGGTCGAAGAACAGGCATGAGACAGTGATCAGGCAGCTCCTGGCTAGGAAAGATATCAACGTCAAGGCTACAACGGTTATCCACCGCTAATGTGACGGGCATGAGGGAATAGCCAGGCTGCTCCTAGCTAGAGAAGACATCGACGTCAACATAAAATCATCCAGCCACGGCACAGCTCTATCAGCGGCAGCTAAAAGTGGGAATAAGGAGGTGATCCAACTACTTCAGGAACATGGAGCTGTCTAGATGTACATTAATCTTTTATTGTATGTCTTGTCCGTTGTATACTGCGTTTATATATGAGGACTATCAGCCTCGTCTTCCAATTTGCAACGAATGTTAACTTACTTGTGCCGCAGTGGGTATTTGTTCACTTTTTATCCGACGCTCCTCGTTACGTCGGTACTACATGGATTTGTCCAATACCCGAGGGATGTGGAACCAATTTTACGAGCCCGCTTAATGTGGGGTAATACCTCTTGTTAGGGGTTAGGTGGTATTATAAAGGTTTAGGAATCGGAGTTGGAGCAATATGAAAGGCGGATACATTGATGAAGGCTGGTGAAGTAACAAATGTACATATGAGACTACAAGATCAAAGCACGGCAAGATAGGACTTCAACGCTAGTCCATAGAAAGAAAGTGATGTGTTAGAGACAACTGCCTTTATAAGTATTCAACAAATACCGGATACTGTTCCGCCCTCCTCTGGCTTCTTAAACAGAAGTGACAATTTTCCATCAACTAACGAGAACAATGAAGGAGCGAGAAGTTAAGCTTCTATAAACTTCCCCTCCAAATTACTCAGAGAACGACCACCACATGTGTCTGGAACTCATGCAGCGTACTGCCGAATCTTTAAAACAGTAGCACATCATCAATCGTGATCTCTTTCCTCTTGGTGTTGCACATTGCACACGAGACGGATTGTCCCGAGACTGGCAAGCCGAAAGACGAGTAGTCTCCAGGCTTAACTCAAGTCTGCAAATGATGGCTCATGATCTAGACAGCTCGTAGTCGCCACCACCACCACGTATACCCTGAGCTGTCAAACGCGGGAAGTCCCATGCCTTAGCACTAGGTAGATGGAATAATATTTAAAGTCTGTATGTAATACTCTAGTTGCAAGGCGGGATTCCACCCAAAATAAATAGAGTGCCTCACGTTCATTGTAACAATTGACGTTAGGTAGTATAATAGACACTGCTTTTCCGGAACCGTGTAGATGGAATTCATACATGAAGTTATTTCGACTGTGGGCAAAGACTGGCCTGGGATGCAGACCGTTCCATGCCGTGAATCTTGTATAGCCATAACTCCTGATCTATTAGTATCAAAAATATCATCATCAACTCAGGTGTACAGCCTAGACGTCCCAATATACCAGATACCATAAATTTGTAACCCATCTCTCGCCTCGCTGGAATCAGGTAGTTAGCCCTCTGAAATTCTAGGAAAAGACATTCCAGCTGTCGTAGACGACTTCTTCCAGTGCTGTAGCCTGTAGAGTATCCGAAGTCCGTGAAAGCTGCTCCTCTTGTTCTCATGGCATTGAAACAAGGAATGCTAATGTAAAACTCCATCCGTTCATAGTAAAGTCCGCGTTGGGATACTGCACTGTACACCGTTTCACACCATTCACATAACCATTTCGTTGTCCGCTGTCCGCTGTCCTAAGGTATATTACTCCCAAACCGCGCCGATCCTCAGATATACTTACCGCTCTTGGGTCTGGAACGAAATTAAGCAAATCCAACACCAAGGAATGGGTTGCGATTGGCTGAAAATAAATGATTTGTATGGCGAGCTTTGACCATCCAAGATCCTCGTATTTGTCTCAGACCACATCCCGCTGCTTGGGGTTTCCAATTTTTTAGGCCCATGCCCGAGTGACCACGAATGAACACGCACGCACGCACGCACGCACGTGGCATCTTAACTGCAAACACTTCCATTTTTCCTTCCGCACTTCCATCTCCCTCCCTTAACACACCCCCTCCCCAGTCCATCCACCCGCTCACTAACGTATTAAGCGTCGTACGTACATACAAAGGGAAAAACAGAAGCACTTGCCGGACTGACTTGGGGAATATTAATAATAAAAAAAGTAAAAAAAAAGTAAATAGAAACTACCTTGATATGAAAATTACAGATTAGGAAACAAAAGAAAAAAAATGGATCGCCAAAGTTAACTCCTCCCATCACACACACATCACACACACAAACCCACATCATCCTGCCTCAGTCATGACGGGCGGAAAACATTATCGATAGGTTTGGCTTAAACAGCGACGGATGAAGGACCCGCTGGAGCTGCAGGGGTGGTAGTAGTAGTAGTGGCAGTGGTAGCGGCAGCTGGAGTAGGCTCGTACTCCTTCTTGGACTCCTCGGCAGGCTTCTTCGCCTCCTCTTCCTCCTCCTCCTTCTTTGGCTCCTCGGGCTCGTCCTTCTTTGTGGCTGGCTCCTCCTTGATTACAGGTACACTCTCGGGCGCTGGCCCTGGCACTACTGGGGGCGGCTCGACGACGACAGGGGGAGCGTCTTGTGGAGCTGCAGATGCATTAACACTCATCGGCAACAGGAGAGTGTGGGAAGTAGTACCCTCAGTCACTGGTGCGGGAGCATCAGCAGTGGGCTTGGAAGACTCGGCGGCAGCGGTTTCGGTAGCTGCGGCAGCAGCGGTTGGCTTAGCCTTCTTCTTGCGGCCAAGAAGTGATCGCCCGAGCTTCTTGAGAAGGTTGAAAGCGTTGGGAGGCTTGTACCGTTAGCAGGTGTAGAGCAGGGGAAGCGAGAAACGTACGACACCAGGCATTTTGAACTACTGTACGATGCGAGAGAAGAAAACGGGAGTTGGTGGTGGTGGTGTGATGAAGCGGTAGTAGGAGCTCGGTGAAAGGGGGGTGAAGGGCGAAATCAACAAGAAGTAGAAGAAAGATATGAAAAGGAACGACGTGGGGAGGAGAATGAAGAAGGTAGGTTGTTGAAGTGAAGTGGTTGAAGGTTTGCAAGTTGGTAGGATGTGACGATGGAGGAAGAATGGAAGGAGGTAGTAGAAGATGGGGAATGAGATGAGCCAGGGCTGTGTGTTGGGCTCAGACGGAGGTCTGATTGGCTAGCAGGGATCAGCTGAGAACTCCTAACCATTTCACTCCAAGTGTCAACGGTAGAAGCGCTTAACAGGGAGAGCTATGGCTATTCCATTGTATGGCAGCTCGTGTTCTTCTATGAAAAAATACTCTACTCGTCTTGCTGTCAGTGTTTGAGCTTCGACTACCTCCTGCGAACTCCTTTACAATCGGCAGCTCCTCGCGGAACTGGAAGTCCAGCTCATTCCCATCAGATCAGATATGTGTACGCGCCTCTCGCCTGCACGGTGTACTCCCCGAGCTGCAGCATGGAAGTGCTACGGACGCTATGTATATGTACATATAACATGTGCTTCCGTTCAATATAGAATGTCGTTTCGTCGAATCCAGATACAACAACACACCCGGCTGTCCTCCCTGCTTCCCCGACCGACAAAACATGCAATAATCATGCACAAGCACTCGAGTATCTAGAACTGCAGGATAGGTAGAGCACAAATCGCTCTCGAAAGCGTACATACCGTCAAGGAAGTATCGCAGCTATTGGCGCCCAGCAAGGCACGAACACCTTTCTACAGAACATGGGTAAGATAAGGAAGAACCTATCAGAAATAAGAGGGGCCATATATGTACCACACAGCAAAGGCATCATCGGTAGTGTTAATGGGTGGTATCTAGGTGCAATTTAGCATACGCCACAACTTAGCATCATTCAAAAACGGGTCTGGGTAACGGGAAATAGCCAATATATATCATTTCCAACCTCAGCATTATCATCATTGTCGCCCATCGAGATCCAATATCCACTGTGAGGTCCTCGACCAACAAGCTACTTTAGCCCCCAATTCGAATAAACGAGAGCGCAAGAAAAACAGAACCGGCCGCCATCAGGAAACAGAGAAACAACAGTGCGAATGGAATTAACAGAACTATACAAACTCCTTTGTAAAAGACACCGGATCATCGTACATACGTGTGTATACAAAAAGATGATACGTGCCGTAGACGGGTGGTAACGTCAGTTTTGAACCCAGGATTCGCTGGTTACTCGTCGTCATCAGCATGATGGTAGACATGCTTCCCTCGAGCGACATCTTTTCTCATGGGTTGTCCAGAGCCGGTAAAGCCAACTGTATAGAAAATAAGACAAGGTAAGCATAGCTCCATCAGGCAAGGTAACAAACTATCCATAAGACATAAACGGCCAAATGAAAAACGTTGACGTACCTCGCCCATGTACGCTTTCTGGCGTTCTGAACATGCTAGCTTCGCCAATCTTTTTAGACTTCCCCAACTTCCCCCTAACGCCTTTCGCCGCAAAATCCTGCCACTTTTTCTGCCCCGCCTCGAGGACTTTCTTTTGCTCCAGCTTCCGACCCTTCTTTGCCGGCTTCTGCGATAAATCACCTTCCTTCTGATCTCTCCGCGCCTCAGCAATCTCGGCATTAATCGCAGCTGGCTGCGAGATGATAGCGCCGTTCGGAGTGGCAGCGGTAGGGATCGCCGAAAAAGCGGATGTAGCCGGCAAATCCAGTTTTCTCTTCTTATTCGCATTACCGGCGGGCTTGATATCCTTCGGGTATAGCTGTTCGGTAACATTGTACTGAGTGAATTTGACGAGGTACACGGGATTCTTGTGCGAACCCGTTACTGACGTTATCCTGGCTGGGTATAGCTGGTTATCACCGCTCGTCCATCGCGCTAGAACGTTATCACCAACTGCATAGGTACTACTACTATTATTCCCGACCCCTCCTTCTGGGGGTACCACGGAGTGGTTGCTATGATCATGTCGAGATACGGGGGTGTTGTTGCTGGAATCGGGATGGTGGTTGGAGTGGTGATGGCCGCCGTTCTGCTCGGCGAGAACGGCTTGGGTCAGCTCGATCACTTCTTGAAGCTCTTTGATGAGGGATTCAAGTTCGGGGTTGCCTGGATCTGTCTTGAGTGCTGCTTCAACGGACTCGAGCTGTGCGGCGAAAAGCACATCGTGCGTGGTCAGTGTGGCGCTCGTATAGGCGAAAGGGTTTGAGGCATACCTGGAGCTGGTATTCTTTGAGTTCGACTGCGGACATGGTTCGGCAGAGTGTGACGACGTGTTATGGATAAGGCGATGGAAGGCGATATGGTTGTCAGGGTTGGTCGTCGTCGTTGAACTTTGATGCCGCGGTGAAGACGAAACAAGGCTAGTTAGTGCCAAGCCTGTAGTGGACTTACTCGTCAGATCAGAAAGTAATCGGTTGCGTGTTTAACCCTAACCCACACAGGGCGCTTAGATTTCATGTGGTTTCCGTGCCCATCGGTCGCCATTCTCCGCTCATACCCCTATTTTCACCAGCTACCAGCACCGCTACAGAGAGGAAACCGATGGCTTTGCATGCTGCTTCACCTGCTACAGCAAATAAGCAGCGAAGAGGTAGGTGTGACTGTTGTTGGTAAAGAATTAAGGCTAATTTACTCGCTCTGCCAGGCCCTCAGATTACACCCCGCCGCCGTGCTGTCATTGTTGCCCTGCACCATGCAATCCCTGGATTCGAGCCACTTTCTTTCAAGAAGATTGGGCAGGTGGTAGGGGTGGCTGCTTCAACATGTGGGGATATCTACAGGCATGCTTTGAAGAATGCTACAGCTAAGCGGCTGCAGACTCAATCCAGTGAGGGAATTGAAGAAGGGACTGGTAGTAGTGGTGAAGGAGTGCATGAGCATAATGATTTGTATCAATCAATCAGAATGCCAGCAGGGTGTGAGCATTTGCAGGTTGGACTTGGAGATCAGAACACTGCCGAGCAATTTTTAGCTTCTATTGATAAAGAACTGAGTGCGCTCCAAGAATTGCCATCTTCAGAACTGGGAGAGCAACTTGGACATGAGCCCTGTGAATCAGATGAAGTTCCACTGTGCGAATTGATTTCTGCAGATTGCCTTGATGCCGATGCAAGAAGTGGGCGGCCTCAGGTTCTATCTAAAGCTGAGAAAGATCGGTTGATTACCACTGTTCGACAGAGTTGGGCAACACGACATATGTCTTTGGTTGAATTGCAGTTGGAGACAGGCTTGGGACATGTTAGCAAAGCGACAATTCTGCAGGTACTTAATAGTCAGGGCATTAAGGCCTATATTGAAGAGTGCAAGTTCATACTGGACGAGGATAATAAGAAAAAGCGGATGGTAAGTGTAAAGTTGCATTGTACAAAAAATATACCAATGACCACAGCTAATTTGAATGAACACTTAGGTGTGGTGTTCCACTCGGCAGCATTGGACAATTGACGAGGACTGGAAAAACTATGCCTTCACAGACGAAATGTCTATTGAAGTAGGTGGTACATTTGGTCGATTATTAGTCTGGAGAGACCAAACTGAACGCTGGGTGCCTGATTGTGTGGGTGCTAAGAAGAAACAAGGGCCAACAGTTATGTGCTGGGGAATGATAGGATACGGCTGGAAAGGTCCATTTCATGTTTGGGATCTGGAGACGCCAGAGGAGCGAGCTTCAGCTGAGATTGAAATTGAAAAGTACAATACCGAAATTATGGCAAAGTGTGAACGCCTCAATTCCGAGTGGAGAGCATCAACCGAGTGGCCTCTATTACGTACCCAAGAGCTTAAAGAGGCAAGAATTCAGCGAGAGGCAGAAAGAAATGGAGCACCACACAGAAAAGTCACACAGAGCTGGCGGGGCAAAAAGTTTAAGATTGAGAAGCTTACCCGAGGTGATGGTAAAGGAGTGGATGCATGGCGTTATGTCAAGCATGTTGCAAAGCCTTTACTATGGCCAGAATGCTGTCGACAACTTCAGCACAATCCAAACTTCATTCTCATGGAGGATGGTGCATCTTGCCATACAGCAAACTATACATCACATGAAAGAGAGAAGCATGGTATACCCAAAACTGATTGGCCACCCTGTTCTCCAGATTTCAACCCTATTGAACGCATCTGGACAATTCTGAAGCGCAGAATACAACGGCGCCGAGCCTCTGAATGCGTCACTACTGTTGCTGAGATGAAGGTGGTTTTGCAGGAGGAGTGGGAAAAGATCACGGTAGAGGAAATCAATAAGGAGATT